>JAEEGG010001677.1_pt1 | contig 58810 bp, 43 predicted proteins | sample 9134161 | NCBI WGS metagenome assembly JAEEGG01 (sample SAMN16246543, study PRJNA631951) | gut metagenome | biome: gut microbiome; feature: rumen; material: CR-attached | host: Bos | place: Iran: Karaj | collected 2018-10
TCACCGTCACGTTCCAGAACACTGTTGACGGATCGACGATGAAGGAGCTGAAAGGCACAGGTTGCTATTGCGTAAATTACAAGGAGAGCTGGGAAGACGGCGAGGAGCACTTCGAGGAAATCGAGATTGTATGCCAGCAGCTCGAAAACGGTCCTGTAAGCTTCTCTAATCCCTGGAAGTGATTTACAAAGTAGATGCAAAGGTCGCCGACCAAACTCAAGAATCGCTATCATCCACTGGTAGCGATTCATTTATTATAAAAATAGGTACGCAGCGCCCGCTGCCGATAATTTCCACGCCCGCTACCGATATTAGTAGCGGGCGCTACTAATATTTTCGGCGGCCGCTAAAAATTCGCAAGATGCCGACTCTATCCCTCTCCGAAAGGGGCTTCCCCCCTGTTAGTGCCATCCCCTCTCCCTATTCCTTACGTCTAAACAAACGTAAAGCTACATCTGAACGTTACCTTAGGGGAAACGACAATTAGAAGGGAGTCACCAAACAGCTTTGAGATGGTGGAGCATGGTGGTGCTCTCGCCACATGAGCCTGTATGCTGGATATGTATGCCTCCAAAAGTGTTGGGTTCAACCGTAGTACTTAAGTGTACTTCATGGGGCAGGGTGGAATTAGCTGGTTGCGGTGTCTTGGTGGTAATGTCTGCAGAAAGCAGTCCCTCGTTGAAATGGAGCGAAATGGTGCAATTAGTGCGATAACAGGTAGACGAAACGGGATCTGTGAGGGGCGTAATTTTGCCATTGTCGTAACGGACCAAATAGAAATCGACGGCTTTGGCATGTTTCGTGGTTCGGATGATGCGAAGTCCGTAACCTGTGAGTGTCTTGGTGTCGAACTTCAAGCAGATATCCATATACTGACCAGTGGCGGAACCGAAGCCCTGACCTGCCGTCTTGGTGGGATCAACATCCAGCATTAACGACATATTGTTATAGGTGCGTTTGGCAGGCGTGTACATCAGACGAGCACCTCGTTGAGCCTGTAAAAGCCCCATTCCAACGGCACCATTGAAGCCTTCGCCATATTCCCACATGGGCTTTTCGTTATTGTACGACCAATTGTATTCTGACGTATCATTAGGCTTGAAACCGTCAACCGTCCATACACCTTCAGCAACAAGAGGCTGCCAGTCGCAATAGAAATCGTGGAAGTCCGTTTCGAGTTCCTGTCGTTTTGGAGCTTTCTTTACATTAAAAGTAGCATAGACGGGGTCCAAGCCATAGTCGCTACGTTGATGTTTGGGCCAGATGACAGCCTTAATAGTGTGACGTTTGTCAGCATCACCGAGTAAGTAAGTGCGCGTAGGATTGGTATGACTGGTAGCCACAGGAATGTTGTCACGATACCAAGTGATAAGCGACTCGTCACGACGACCTTGTAGGTTTAGTAGGTAGTCGAGTTGCAGTTGCTGGCCATTAGACGAAATACGCGGAGCCTTGATAAAAGATGGGGCAGGCAAAAGAGATGGCTTTACCACAAGGTGGCAAGCAGACTCACGACCATCTTCAGCATTAGCAAGGATGCAAAAATCAGCGATTTCATCGAAATTATTGGTCGGTATCACCAAAACTTTATCGTCATCTATCGGTCGTAGTAAGACAGCATTTTCATAACCATGCTCTACCTTCCATGTTACTGAGGCGGAAGTGGTCAAGAGCAGTGAGTCTTGACCTGTCAGGAGTGTTGCCTCACGACTACTGATTGGCAAATACGGAGGCATCGCACCTTGATAATCCTTCAGAACGACTGTGTTCTCAGGCTGTCTGCTACCAATGATATAAGTTTTGCCGTTAAGCGTAAAGTTCTTCTGATAGCAGCGTAACCATTTCTGTGGATAGGCCGTCCAACCGATATAGATGTCATCAGAAGGTGCATGATAACGACAATTCATCAAAGTGACAGGACCTCCTTGTTTGCAGAAATACATCTCACGATTGTCGCCCATTACGTTGAAATCGCAGTCAATGAACAATGCACCTTTGCCAAACGTACTCCAAAATGGCTTTTGTCCATAGAGGTCGAAATTACAATGACGATAGGTCGCTGTGCCATTCAGCGCATCGTCAGTACACTCGAAATGACAGTCCTCATAATAGGAATTCTTTGCACCATTCAGCGGATTAAGGTTCAGACGGCTGATAAAGCGCACCTTCCTGGCTATCAGACTGTCTCCATGCACATAGCCAACATGGGCTTGTGTGATAGCATCACTACGTTTTTTTCGATTTAATCGCGGATTTTTAGGATATACAAGGTCAACGTTGCAGTAATTCCCCATTGTCAAGTTCTCTACTTCCAACTTATCACACCAGAAGTCGAACATCGTAAAATTACCAATGGCGCCTTGCGTCTGTCCGCGCTGACTGGCCAGTACGACATCTTCAGGATGCTCGCCTTTGCCGATGAAATGGATGTTTTTGCACTTAATGACCATACCGAATGGTTCGCGTCCATTCTTCCCCTCTTTGATGGTAGGGTCATCAGGGTCGTCAATCCAGTAAATGCCAGGATTGATATAGACGGTGATACTGTCACGAAAGTGAGGTGCTGCATCCTGAAAGGTTTTGTAAACAAAGGGAGCATTACCAACAGCCTCCGCATCAATCATGATATGAAGCGAATCGAGACCTTGAGCAAAAGCCAATAAGGGCAATAGAGCCCACAAAAGGATAATTTGACGCATTCGTCAAAAGTTTAGTCTTTATATTTGTAGATCAGCTTGTTAGCTCCGGAAGTTATCTCCAGTTCGTCGCGATGTTCCTGGATGAACGAATCGATATGACGCTTGCGCTTTTCTTCCAGAATTTCATCGACAGCAATCAGGATACCCGTTTCCTCGACATCGCCAAAACCATAGTTGATGGCTGTGCCAAACAATTTCATCGTAGGCGAAAGGCCCATATAGGCGTTGACCAATGGCGGGATGTTATAACCCATATTACGAATTTCACGATTCAGAATCAGGTAGTCTTCCCTCAAGTCCTTTCCACAGAACAACCTCTCCAATTCTTTGACGTCAGTCTCCAATTCCAGCGGTTTCATCGGGATAATCAGGTTGTCTTTATCGTCGAAATGCTTTTTGAGGAAGTAGAGAATCATATCGCGTCCCTTACGAATGTAAGATGGATACATGGTCATCTTGCCAAAGTAATATTTGATGTTGGGACGAATCACCGTCAAGGCTCCAAGCCCATCCCAAAGATTGTCGAGTGCAAAGAGACTCTTGGCACCCATGCGTGACGACTGATAGGGCAGGCTGACAAAAGAACGGCCCAATTCAACAGTAAATGGGGCATACTCCTTCAAGAACTTCTCAGAGAAATGGAACATGTGGCTGGTGGCCAAAATTGGCTGTCCCTTCTCGTCAAACTGCCAATCCGTACCCAATAGGTAACGATAACCACCAATGATTTCCTCCTCTTCAGGATTCCACACGATGAGCTGCTTGTAACAATTTTCGCAGGTATCAAACTCGTCGATGTCCATATCCTTGCCAGTTCCGCCACCAGCTTCACGGAATGCAATCTCACGCAATCGTCCTATTTCCTTCATCACATTGGGCGCATTATGCGCTGTGATGACGTAAATCTCGTTGTTACTTTTGTTGGTCATGCGAAGTTGCTTGTCGGGCGTCAACTCGCTTTTGAGCAATTCTTTGCTGATGGGCTGGATGATTGGTAGTTCCATATTACACTGAGAGTTTAGAGTTTGAAGTTTAGAGGGAATATACTTGGTCTTGGACAAATTTCGCCCATTCCAACGGGGTCTTGCTCTTATCGAAAGTCTGCCAGGGAATAGGCTTTCCTATTTTCACTTCGAAGGTTTTGCCTACATTCTTGTACATTTCATCGACCAAGAAGAGCATGGCCAGATTGAAAGGCAGGAAACGGTCGCTGAAGTTGGCCAGACGATAGAAGAACTTGGAATTCTGTCCGCTGAAATGGATGGGCACGACATCGCGCTGATGCTCTACGCTTTTCACGATAAACGTCTTTGACCAGGGAATGTCGCGAATCACACCACCTTTTTTGCGTGAACAGATGCCTGCCGGATACATCAACATGTGATTGTCGCTCTCGAAGCCAGCTTTCACCATTGCAGGGAAATTGCGGCTTTGATGTCCTGTCTTGTTAATAGGAATGCAAAGTGGAGCCAATCCAGGCAGATTCATCAGCAGGTCGTTGACCAGATAACGGAACTTTGAGTCGTAGTGGCGGCCAATGATGGCACCAAGCGCCACACCGTCCTCGCCACCCAACGGATGGTTCGATACGAAGGTATAGAGTCTGCCGTCATCTGGGGCGGGTAGGTTCTCCTTGCCTTTGACCACAAGTGTCATCTGCAAGTAGCGAACACACTCTTCGAGCCACTCAGTGCCCGTCTTACCACGAGATTCCCACAGAAATTTGTTAACCTCGTCCTGATGGGCAATGCGTTTAAGCCATGAAACAAGAAAGCCAGGAATCCATTTTGACTTGGCTCCCATCTTACTCTTCAAGATATTGTCGATATCTATCGTCTTTTCTGAAATTTGTCCCATGCTTCTCTCTCAAATATTCCCTAACGAAGTGCAAAGGTAAGCATTTTATTTTGTAATTCTTGCACTTTTTATCATAAAATGTGCAAAAAAAGTAAAACTACTGGCACAACACCATAGAACGACTCCTTCTCACCTATCATTCCCCACCAATGTAATAAAAATACAAGTTGCTGATTTTTAGTATATTAAGCAGATTTTAGCATTTTTTGTGATTTCCTTTACTAAAAAAAGTGGATAATTGTGGGGAATTGTGGGGAAAAATGATTACCTTTGCACCCAAAGTTGTAAATTACACATAAGTACGCATGCGATTTTTAGGTAATATAGAGGCTAAAACAGACGCGAAAGGTCGCGCTTTCCTGCCCGCTGCATTCCGCAAAGTGCTACAGGCAGGTGGCGAAGAACGTCTGGTTCTGCGCAAGGATGTTTTCCAGCCTTGCTTGGTACTCTATCCTGAAAGTGTATGGAACGAGCAGATGGATCAGATGCGTGCAAGGCTGAATCGTTGGAACCGCCAACATCAACAGGTGTTCCGTCAGTTTGTTAGCGAGGTAGAACTGCTGACGCTTGACGGAAACGGTCGTTTTCTGATTCCAAAGCGCTATCAGCGGATGGCGGAAATAGAACAAGACATCAAGTTTGTGGGTATGGGCGATACCATTGAAATATGGAGTAACAAGAAAGCCGAAGAACAGCAGATGAAGCCCGATGACTTTGAGGCCGCTCTGGAAGACTTGATGGGAAATGACAGTTTAGAATTGAGAGAAAGATGATCGTCACAGCAGAGACATATCACGTTCCTGTTCTCCTAAAGGAGAGTGTCGACGGGCTGGATATCCAGCCCGGTGGCATTTACGTTGACGTTACTTTTGGTGGCGGTGGTCACACTAATGAGATTCTGTCACGACTGGGTAAGAATGGTCATCTATACAGTTTCGATCAGGATGCCGATGCAGAGAAAAACATCGTTGCTGACGATAGATTTACGTTTGTTCGCAGCAACTTTAGATATATCAGTCAGTGGATGCGTTACTATCAGGTGGAGAAGATTGATGGCCTGCTGGCTGATTTAGGCGTATCAAGCCACCATTTCGATGACGAGACACGCGGATTCTCGTTTCGTTTCGACGCTCCGCTTGATATGCGCATGAATAAACGTGCAGGACAGACCGCTGCCGACATACTGAATGAGTACACAGAGGAGCAACTGGCTGATGTGCTGTATCTCTACGGAGAACTGAAGAACGCACGCCGACTGGCTAAAGCCATTGTCATGGCAAGAAGCAAGGGACCCATTAAGACCACGGGCCACCTGCTGAAGGCACTAAGTATTGAGACAAAAGAAGAGAATTCTCAATTCTCAATTCTCAATTCTCAATTAAAAAAAGACATGGCCAAGCTGTACCAAGCGCTGCGTATAGAAGTGAATCACGAGATGGATGCCTTGCGCGACATGTTGCGGGGAGCCACAGAACTATTAGACGAAGGCGGACGACTGAGCGTCATCACTTATCACTCGCTGGAAGACCGCATCGTCAAGAACGTGATGAAGGCGGGCAATGCCGAAGGAAAGATAGAACAAGACTTCTACGGTCGAGTATCATCACCCTTCCGACTGGTTGGTAAAATGATAATACCCAGCCAAGACGAGCAAGAGCGTAATCCGCGCAGTCGCAGTGCAAAACTGAGAATTGCCGAAAAGATTTGATGAGAAAATGGATATAAACAATAAGATAACAGCTGCTGACGAAGAGCAAATCCAGATTGATCTGACCAGCATCCCCACATCGGATGCCGAAGCAGACGTTGCTGCGAAACAAGCAGAACTTGCTGAAGAGAAAATCAAGGAGACGCTTGAGAAAATCAAGCAGACAGCCAGCGAGGAGGACCCGAATCCGTCGTCGGGAAAACTGAACCTGCGCACCATCTTGGGTGGCGACCTGCTGACCACACAGATGGTACGTTCGCAGATATGGCTGTTCATCATGATTGTAGCATTCAGTCTTGTCTATGTGGCCTTCCGCTACCAGTGTCAGCAAGACATGATCAAGATTGATAAGTTGGAAGAAAAACTGAAGGATGCTAAGTTCAAGGCGCTGTCTGCCAGCAGTACGCTGACCGCTAAGAGCCGTGAGAGCCACGTGCTTGAAATATTGAAACAAAACAAGGACTCGCTGCTTCATCAGGCAGACCAGCCTCCATATATTATAGAAGTACCAGAATGAGTAAGTTCAGTAATGATCAGGTTATGCCGCGCTACATGATTATCGCTGTAGTGCTGACGATCATCGGAATTGCCATCATCGGCAAGGCCTTCTACATCATGACCGTCAAAAAGCAATACTGGACTGAGGTTGCCGATCGTCTGAAGCGTGACTCGGTAAGCGTAAAGCCTACACGCGGCAACATCTTAAGCTGCGATGGACAGTTGATGGCCACCTCGATACCTGAATATAAGATATTCTTAGATTTCCAAGCTGGCGCCTTTGTAGATGGCGACTCGCTGTGGAATGACAAAGTTGACAGCATCTGCGAAGGACTGAGTAAGATATTTCCTTCGATTACGTCCCATGAGTTCAGGGTCTGGCTAGAAACTGGTAAGAAGAAAGTGAACAAGAACGGCTCTGTCGGTGCTCGTCATTGGCCCATTTGGCCCAAGCGCATTGACTACAACACATATGTGGAGGTTAGCCAGTTGCCCTTCTTGAATATGCCCAAATACAAGAGTGGTTTCCATACCGAGGAGTTCAATGCCCGCCGTCGTCCGTTCGGATCGCTGGCATTACGTACAGTCGGAGGCATGTATGGTGCCAAAGACTCGGCATACTACGGACTTGAGCTATCATATGACACGTTGTTACGTGGCACGCCAGGTATTACGGGACGTCGTAAAATTCTAAACAAATACATGAACATCCCCGTCACCCTTCCTATTGACGGATGTGATATCGTCACAACGATTGATGTCAACATGCAGGACTTGGCCGAGCGTTCTCTGCTCGATATGCTGAAGAGCCCGCAGGTGAACGGTGAGATGGGTGTCGCTATCCTTATGGAAGTAGCTACTGGCGATGTGAAGGCCATTGTCAACATGATGAAGAATGAAAACGGAGATTACATCGAAGCCGTTAATTCTGCCATCAGTTATCGTTGCGAGCCTGGTTCCGTATTCAAGGTAGCCTCTTTCCTCGTAGCACTTGATGACGGAGTTGCCGACACCAGCTATGTCATTCATACAGGTTGCGGCGTGGAAATGATGCATGGTCGTCCTATGAAGGACCACAACTGGCGGCGTGGTGGCTATGGCGATATCAATATGGCACGTGCCTTGGAGGTCAGTTCCAACATCGGTGTAAGCCATGTCATTGATAAGTATTATGGCAAAGAGCCTGAGCGCTATGTTAAGGGACTGTATCGGGTAGGTATCCACGAAGACCTGAAGTTGCCATTGGTGGGTTATCTGCCTCCGCGTATCCGTATGCCTGAGAAGAACAAGCGTGGCCAGTATGAAAACTGGAGCAAGACGGCTCTGCCATGGATGTCGATAGGCTACGAGACACAGATAGCACCGATTAACACGGTGACCTTCTACAATGCCATTGCCAACAACGGCAAGATGATGCGCCCGCGTTTTGTCAAGAAAGTGATGAAGAATGGTGAGACCATTGCTGAATATCCGCCACAAGTCATCAAGGAGCGCATAGCCAGACCTCAGGCCATCAAAACCATGCAGACCATTCTGGAACATGTGGTCAGTCAGGGACTGGGTCGTAAGGCGGGCTCACCACTGTTTAAGGTGGCAGGTAAGACCGGTACGGCACAGGTGGCCGATCAACATGGCGGTTACCATTCCGGCATCACACGTTATTGGCTGTCGTTTGCGGGCTATTTCCCTGCCAACGACCCCAAATATACATGTATCGTCTGTATCAAGAAAACGGGTCTGCCAGCCTCTGGTGGTGGTATGAGTGGTGTTGTGTTCCATCATATTGCCGAAGGTGTGATGGCTCGTTATCTGAAGTTGAGCGTCGATGATGCTCACGATGAGAATTCCGTCGTCATCCCAGATGTGAAAGGCGGCAATGCTGAAGCAGCCAATAGAGTTCTTAACAAATTGGGCATCAACAAAAACGAAACACGTAAGAATGACAACAATCTGGCGGTAGTTCCCGACGTGACAGGCATGGGTGCCCGTGATGCTGTCTATCAGATGGAGAGACGCGGTGTGAAGGTCAAGGTACAAGGTCGCGGCAAGGTGAAGCACCAGAGTTTGCCCGCCGGCAAGACCATTAACGATGGTGCAGAATGCCTCCTGGTACTTGAGAATTGAAAATTAAAATTAATATAATAAGGTATGAAACTAAGCGAACTGTTGAAACACGTAAAACCCATTGCCGTCGTTGGCGATAGCGAAGTGGTGATTACCGGTGTGAACATCGACTCACGTCGCATTGAGAACGGCCATCTTTTTGTAGCCATCAAAGGAACACAGACCGATGGCCATCGCTTTATTCCCAAAGCCATTGAGTTGGGAGCCAAGGCTGTGTTGTGCGAGGATTTGCCCGATGCTAACGTAATCGGGGACAGCGACGTGACATACGTGCAGGTGGCTTCTACGGAGGAGGCCGTTGGACCAGTCGCCACCGTCTTCTACGGTGAGCCATCGCAGAAACTGAAACTGGTTGGTGTTACTGGCACGAATGGTAAGACTACCATTGCCACCTTATTATATAATATGTTCCGCAAGTTCGGACATAAGTGCGGCTTACTATCTACTGTCTGCAACTATATTGAGGACGAGGCAATTCCTGCCGATCATACCACGCCCGACCCTATCGAACTGAACAAGTTACTGGCACGTATGGTGGAGGCTGGTTGCGAATATGCTTTCATGGAATGTTCCAGTCACGCCATTGCCCAAAAGCGCATTGGTGGTTTGACATTTGCAGGCGGACTGTTTACCAATCTGACGCGTGACCATTTGGACTATCACAAGACTTTCGAGAACTACCGTGATGCCAAGAAGGCTTTCTTCGACGGACTCGGCAAGGATGCCTTCGCCATTACCAATGCCGACGACAAGAACGGTGCTATCATGGTACAGAACTGCAAGGCTAAGGTGAAGACCTATTCCACCCGTTCAATGGCAGATTTCCGTGCGCGCATCATTGAATGCCACTTCGAGGGCATGTATTTGGAGATTGATGGCCGCGAAGTTGGTGTACAGTTCATTGGCAAGTTCAATGTCTCTAATCTGTTGGCAGTTTATGGCGCAGCCATCATGTTGGGCAAGAAACCCGAAGACATACTTGTCATTCTTAGCACGTTGAAGAGTGTGGCTGGACGTCTGGAACCCATCCGTTCAGAAGAAGGCGTCACCGCTATTGTCGATTATGCCCACACGCCTGATGCTTTGGAGAATGTTTTGAATGCCATTCATGAGGTCTTGGAAGGCAAAGGTGGACAAGTCATTACCGTTTGCGGCGCAGGCGGCAACCGAGACAAGGGCAAGCGTCCCCTGATGGCTCAAGAGGCTGTCAAGCAGAGCGACCGCGTCATCATCACCTCTGATAATCCACGTTTCGAAGAACCACAGGATATCATCAACGACATGCTGGCAGGTCTTGATCAAAAGCAGATGAAGAAGGTGGTGAGCATCGTTGACCGCAAGGAAGCCATCAAGACGGCCTGTATGCTGGCCCAAAAGGGCGACGTCATCCTCATAGCCGGTAAGGGTCATGAGGACTATCAGGAAATAAAGGGCGTCAAGCATCACTTTGACGACCGCGAGATTGTAAGAGAGATTTTTGGCGTAGCCTAAATTATAAATTGTAAATGGTCAAATTGTAAATTGAGATTATGCTATACTATATCTTCAGATTCTTAGAACAATTTGGTATCCCCGGCGCACACGTTTGGTCGTATATCTCGTTCCGTTCATTGTTAGCACTTATCATGTCACTGCTTATTTCTGCATGGTTTGGTGAGTATTTCATCAAGTGGATGAAGCGTCGCAACATTTCTGAGACTGCTCGTGATGCCAGCATTGATCCCTTTGGCGTCGAGAAGAAAGGTGTGCCGACTATGGGTGGTATCATCATCATCGTTTCTATTCTGGTTCCCGTCTTGTTATTGGGTCGTATGCGCAATATCTACTTGTTGCTGATGATAGGAACTACCGTATGGCTTGGATTCCTTGGCTTTATGGATGACTATATCAAGATTTTCCGTAAGAACAAGGAAGGATTGAAGGGCCTCTATAAGATTGTTGGTCAGGTATCAATCGGTTTCATCGTCGGATTGACACTCTGGCTCAGTCCTGATGCTGTAGTGCGTGAGAATGTTTCAGAATATAAACAAAATCAGGAAATTGTTGTCAAGCATCAGCCTGAGGCTGTGAAATCGCTGCAAACCACTATTCCATTCATCAAGAACCACAACCTCAACTACTCTGAAGTTCTTGGTTTCCTAGGCAAACACAAGGTCGCTGCTGGTTGGGCATTATTCATCCTAATGACCATCATCGTCGTAACTGCCGTATCGAACGGTGCTAACCTGAACGACGGTATGGATGGCATGTGTGCAGGCAACTCGGCCGTCATCGGTACTGTTTTGCTACTATTTGCCTATGTCTCGTCGCATATCGTCTATGCAGCCTACTTTGACATCATGTATATCCCCCACTCTGAGGAACTAGTAGTATTTCTTTCAGCTTTCATCGGAGCCATGATTGGTTTCTTATGGTATAATGCCTATCCCGCCCAAATATTCATGGGTGACACGGGATCGTTGGCCATTGGCGGCATCATCGGTGTCTGCGCTGTGATTATCCACAAAGAACTGATGCTACCCATCCTGTGCGGCATCTTCTTCATCGAAAGTCTGAGTGTCATTATACAGACCCAATGGTTTAAGATACAAAAGCGTAAAGGCAAGCGCGTCCGTGTGTTCCGCGCCACACCTATTCACGACAATTTCCGTCGCTTAGACTCACAACTCGACGCCACAAGCACATACATCTTGAGAGGCTGGCCCAAGCGTCAGTTCCATGAATCAAAGATTACTTTCCGTTTCTGGATTGTGACCATCATATTGGCAGCATTAACAATTATCACCTTGAAGGTAAGATGAGGTTAAAGAAGTTAGAAGAAGTTATAGAAATTAGAAGAATATGAGTAAGATTGCTATATTAGGAGCTGGCGAAAGCGGTGCAGGAGCTGCTGTACTGGCCAAGAAAGAAGGTTTTGAGGTATTTGTCAGCGACATGTCGAAGATTAACGACAAGTATAAGAAACTGATGGACGACCACCATATTGAGTGGGAGGAAGGCCATCATACAGAAGAGAAGATTCTGGATGCCGACGAGATTATCAAGAGTCCTGGTATTCCAGATACAGCCCCCATGATTGTCAAGATCAAGGAGAAAGGCATTCATATCATTAGTGAAATAGAGTTTGCCGGACGCTACACCAATTCGAAGATGATTTGCATCACTGGATCGAATGGCAAGACCACGACCACCAGCCTCATCTATCACATCTTCAAGACTGCTGGCTACGATGCAGGACTGGCTGGCAATATTGGAAACTCATTGGCGTTACAGGTAGCAGAGGACCCACACGAATACTACATCATCGAGCTGAGCTCGTTCCAGCTGGATAACATGTACGACTTCCGTGCCAACATAGCTATCCTGCTGAACATCACTCCCGACCATCTGGACCGATATGATTTCAAGATGCAGAACTATGTCGACTCTAAGATGCGCATTATCCAGAACCAGACACCGCAGGATGCCTTCATCTACTGGAATGACGATCCTGTTGTGAAGAAGGAACTGGAAAAGTACGACATTAAGGCTATCCAGTATCCCTTCTCCGAACTGAAGGAAAAAGGCAGTATCGGTTACATCGAGGAGGGACAATATAAGATTGAGAAGCCCGAGCCGTTTAATATGGAACAAGAAGCTCTGAGTCTGACGGGCAAGCACAATATCTACAACTCGTTAGCTGCCGGTATAGCCTCCGATGTGGCAGGCATCAAGAAAGATGTCATTCGCCAGTCGCTGAGTGACTTCCCCGGCGTAGAACATCGCCTCGAAAAGGTATGCACCGTTCGTGGCGTGCAATATGTCAATGACTCGAAGGCCACCAACGTTGATGCCTGTTGGTACGCTTTGGAGAGCATGAAGACCAAGACCATCCTCATCATTGGCGGTAAGGATAAGGGCAACGACTATGCCCCCATCATTCCGTTGGTAAAGGAAAAATGTGCCGGACTGGTTTATCTCGGAGCCGACAACAAGAAGTTACACGACAACTTCGACGCACTGGGTATCCCCGTTCGCGACACCCACTCTATGAAAGAGTGCATCGAGGCCTGCTACGAGATGGCAGAGCCAGGAATGACGGTATTGTTATCGCCCTGCTGTGCCAGTTTCGACCTCTTCAAGAATATGGAAGATCGCGGTGAACAATTCAAGGAATTAGCAAGGAACCTATAAAAAGGTAAAAAAGTAAAAAGGTAAAAGTAAAGATGAATAAAAAGATAGGCAATCTTTTCAAGGGCGACAAGGTCATCTGGATGGTGTTCTTCTTCCTCTGCATGATCAGTATCGTGGAAGTATTCTCTGCTTCCAGCGGACTGACATATAAGAGTCAGAACTATGTTGGCCCTATTGCCTACCATACATTCACGATTATCGTCGGTGTGTTTGTTGCCATTGCAACACTCAACGTGCCGTGTCGCTATTTCAAGCTGCTCACACCTTTCCTATTGCTTATCAGTGTACTCATGCTATTGGTGGTGATGCTGGGCGGTGGCGAAAGCACCAACGATGCCTCGCGTTGGATTCGTATTGGTCCATTCACCATCCAGCCTTCTGAGATTGCCAAAGGAACCATCGTACTTGCCGTTGCACAAGTATTGGCTGCTATGCAACGTGAGAATGGTGCGGATCGCAAAGCCTTTAAATATATCCTCATCCTCACCATCCCAGCTTGCGCCATGATTGGTGTCGAGAACCTCTCTACTGCAGCTTTACTGTTTGCTGTGGTGTTCTTGATGATGTTCATAGGACTTGTTCCTCTCCGCCAATTAGGTAAACTGTTTGCTGTCATTGCCTGTGCTGGCATTTTTGCCATATCAATGGTCATGATTGTTGGTCACGACCGCACAGGAGATGAAGAAAAACAGCAACTGACAAAGACCGAGATGGTAGAAAAGCCTCAGAAGAAAAGCAAAGTGGAAAAGTTGCTCCACCGTGCTGACACTTGGAAGGCCCGTATTTTAAACTTCGGCAAAGAAGACCCCACACCGAAGGAATACGACCTTGACAAGGATGCGCAGGTAGCCCACGCCAATATTGCTATAGTTTCAAGCGGCATTACCGGTAAAGGTCCTGGAAAAAGCACCGAGCGCGACTTCTTAGCTCAGGCCTTCAGCGACTTTATCTTTGCCATCGTCATCGAGGAATTGGGCATCATTGGTGCTGCTGCCGTCGTGTTCCTATACATTATATTGTTATATCGATGTGCTCGCATTGCCAGTCGGTGCGAAAACAATTTCCCGGCTTTCCTAGCTATGGGATTGGGATTGCTATTGGTGATTCAAGCCACCTTCAACATGATGGTGGCAGTAGGTCTGGCTCCAGTTACTGGACAGCCGTTGCCACTGATTTCAAAAGGTGGTACGTCAACCATCATCAACTGTGCCTATATCGGTGCTATTCTGAGCGTGAGCCGTTCGGCAAAGAAGAAAGTAGAAGAAGAAGTTAAAAGATAAGAATATGAAAGAGAAGGAATTAAGAGTCATTATCAGTGGTGGTGGTACTGGAGGGCACATCTTCCCCGCCGTGTCGATAGCCAATGCCGTCAAGGCCTTGCGCCCTGACGCCAAGATCCTGTTTGTAGGAGCAGAGGGACGCATGGAGATGCAACGTGTTCCCGCTGCTGGTTATGATATCAAGGGCCTGCCCATCCGCGGTTTCTTCCGCCCATTGTGGAAGCCTGCCAATATCGGTGTGGCCATCGACTATATTAAAAGCAAATGGCTAGCCAAGAAGATTCTGCGCGACTTCCGTCCTCAGGTTGCCGTCGGTGTAGGTGGCTATGCCAGCAGTGCAGCCTTGGGTGCTGCCAATAGTCTGGGCATTCCCACATTGTTGCAGGAGCAGAATAGTTATGCCGGACTGGCCAACAAGACGTTGGCACGTAAAGCCAAGAAGATTTGCGTAGCCTATGAGGGTATGGAACGTTTCTTCCCCGGTCAGAAGATTATGCTGACTGGCAACCCTGTTCGTCAACAATTATTGGATAGCAGCATCAGTCATGATGAAGCCGTTCGCTCTTTTGGCTTTGACCCACAGAAGAAGACCGTGCTGATTGTAGGCGGTAGCCTTGGCGCACGTACGCTCAATGAGAGTGTATTAGCACATCTTGACGATATCAAGGAAAGTGGTGTACAGTTTGTATGGCAGACTGGCAAGTACTATAGCGCAGAAATTGCTGAGCGTATGAAGGGTCATGATATTCCCAACTTGAAGATTACTGATTTCATCAGCGATATGGCTGCAGCCTACAAAGCAGCCGACCTCGTGGTAAGTCGCGCCGGAGCAGGCAGTATCTCTGAGTTTTGTCTATTAGGCAAAGCTGTCATCCTTGTGCCCAGTCCCAATGTGGCAGAAGACCATCAGACCAAGAACGCGTTGGCATTAGTTAATAAGCAGGCAGCCCTATATGTTAGGGATGTTGAAGCAGCCAAATTGCTGTTGCCGATGGCCATTGACACCATTAAGGATGATGCAAAACTCCAGAGTCTGAGCACCAATATCCTTAAGATGGCTCTACCCGACTCAGCAGAAATCATCGCCAAAGAAGTCATCAAGTTAGCCGAAGGGTAAAAAGATAAAAAAGTAAAAAGGTAAACAAGATAAAGCAAATAATGGAACTGAAAGATATCAAATCTGTCTATTTCGTAGGAGCCGGTGGTATCGGCATGAGTGCCATCGCCCGTTACTTCATCAAGAAAGGTCTCGTCGTAGCTGGTTACGACAAGACGCCAAGCACCCTAACCCGTCAGTTGGAGCGCGAGGGAATGCTTATCCATTACGAGGAGAATGTCAACGAGATTCCTTTCGTCTGCAAGGAGAAGGCGTCGTGTCTGATAGTCTATACTCCAGCTATCCCCGAGAATCACAAAGAATTGCAGTATTTCCGCGCGAATGGTTTCGAGATACAAAAACGCGCTCAAGTGTTAGGTACTCTAACCCGTCAACATAAGGGACTGTGCGTAGCTGGCACACACGGAAAAACCACAACTTCAACGATGTGTGCCCACATTCTGCACCAAAGCCATCTTGACTGCAACGCTTTCCTCGGAGGTATCTCAAAAAACTATGGCACTAACTACATTCTGTCCGATTCAGACTATGTCGTGATTGAAGCAGACGAGTTTGACCGCTCGTTCCACTGGTTGTCACCCTATATGACTGTCATCACCTCTACCGACCCCGATCATTTAGACATATACGGCACCAAGGATGCCTATCTTGAAAGTTTCCGCCATTATACAGAACTTATCCAGCCAGAAGGTGCACTCATTATCCACCGCGATTTGGAAATGAAGGAGAATCTGCCTCAAGGCGTTCGTCGCTACGACTATGCCCTGAACGAAGGTGACTTTCATGCAGAGAACATCCGTATCGAGAATGGTGAGATAACGTTCGATTTTGTGTCACCTCTCGAGACCGTGACCAACATCGAGTTGGGCCAACCTGTTCCCATCAACATCGAAAACGGTATCGCCGCTATGGCTATGGCTCAATTAGCCGGTTGTACCGCCAATGAACTGCGCATCGGCATGAAAACCTATGGCGGTGTTGACCGTCGCTTCGACTTTAAGATCAAGACGCCCAAACTGGTGTTCCTCTCCGACTATGCGCATCATCCGAAGGAGATTCTGCAAAGTGCTCGCAGTATTCGTGAGTTGTATAAGAATCGTAAGATTACAGCCATCTTCCAACCACATCTGTACACTCGCACCCGCGACTTCTATCAGGATTTTGCCGATGCGCTGAGTCTGCTCGACGAGGTTATTCTGACTGAAATCTATCCTGCCCGCGAACTGCCTATTGAAGGCGTCACCTCTCAACTCATCTACGACCGTCTGCGTCCTGGTATTGAGAAACAAATCATTCAGAAAGATGAGGTATTACAATTCGTTAGAAACCACTCCTTCGATGTACTCATCGTGTTGGGGGCTGGCGACCTCGATAATCAGGTGCCACAGATGGTGACTATTCTTAATGAGAGATTGAGAAAATGAGAGAATGAAAAATTAAGAGAATATGAGCGTCAACTGGAAGAAAATCGGTATCTTGACTGCCGACATCATTTTAGGAGCCTATTTGGTTTTGGCCATCACTGCGTTTAATCGTCCTGACGACCAAGATGCTGTATGCCGCGAAGTGAAAATCAACATCACCGACGGCACTGGCAATGGTTTCCTCAATGCCAATGAGGTCAAGATGCAGCTTCAGCACGCCAAGGTCTATCCTTTGGGCGACCGCATGAGTGACGTATGCACTCGGAAGATAGAAGAGGCGCTCCTCAAAAGCCCGTTAGTAGAGAAAGTAGAGTGCTATAAGACACAAACGGGTCGTGTTTTCATCAACCTCACCCAGCGTATTGCTGTCATGCGTATCATGGCCAATAGTGGGGAGAGCTATTATATCGACAACCTCGGCAACATCATTCCCAGCAAAAACAACTCGACGGATTTAGTGATTGCCACAGGTGATATTAAACGTAAATATGCACAGACAACACTCAAGCAGTTTGGCCTGTTGTTGTTCGACAATCCGTTCTGGCGCAGTCAGATTGAGCAAATCAACGTACTTCCTGACGGTTCTGTCGAAATGATTCCCCGCGTGGGTGACCATATTGTCTATCTGGGTCAACCCACCCATCTGAATGAAAAGCTTACCCGACTGGAGAAGTTCTATCGCTACGGACTCTCCAAGGCAGGCTGGAACAAGTACTCCTATATTAACATAGAGTTTAATAACCAAATCATTTGTAAAAAAAGAAAAGGCTTTTAGCCATTGGCTTTTAGCAGTTAGCATCAAGTAAATACAATATATATGGCAAAGGATTTTATCGTAGCAATCGAACTGGGTTCATCCAAGATGACCGGTATCGCAGGACGCAAGAATCTTGACGGCAGCATCCAGGTGCTGGCTTGTGTCAAGGAGGACGCAACGGCATGTATCCGTAAGGGGTATGTCTACAACATCGACAAGACTGCTCAATGTATCACCACCATTGTCAACAAGCTGGAGAATCAGCTGAAGACCAGCATTATGCAGGTGTATGTGGGGGTCGGTGGACAGTCTATTCGCTCTATTCGCAACGTCATCGCCAAGGACCTGCCCGACGAAACACAGGTAACGCAGGATATGGTGATAGAACTGATGGATGCCAACCGCAATATGAAATACCCTGACCAGGAGATTCTCGATGCTGCCGTTCAGGAGTATAAGGTCGACTCGCAGTTGCAACTCGACCCAGTTGGTGTGCAGTGTAACCGTATTGAAGGCAATTTCCTTAACATTTTGCAGCGCAAGACGTTCTACAAAAATCTGAATAAGTGCTTTGAGACTGCTGGTATTCAGGTAGCTGAGATGTATCTCGCTCCGTTGGCTCTGGCCGACAGCGTACTGACGGAAACAGAGCGTCGTTCAGGTTGTGCATTGGTGGACATGGGTGCTGACACGACTACTGTCAATGTCTACTCGAAGAACATTCTGCGTCATTTAGCTGTCATTCCTCTCGGCTTCAATAACATCATCAAAGATATTGCCTCACTCCAGATGGAGGAGCAGGATGCCGAGAAGATGATGAAGAAATACGCATCGGCCTACACAGAAAACAACGAGATTGACAACAACATGAAATACTCCATTGACCAAGACCGTCAAGTGGAGGTTCGTAAGTTCGTTGAGATTGTGGAGGGCCGTATCGAGGAGATTGTAGCCAACGTCTGGTGTCAGGTTCCCGAAGAGTATTGCGACAAGCTGCTGGGCGGTATCATCCTGACTGGTGGCGGTTCGAACATGAAGAATATCGAGAAAGCTTTCCAGAACTACACCCACATTGACAAGATTCGTATTGCCAAGTTCGTCACACAAAGCATTACCAGCAACATTAATGATATCAATGCCCATGATGGCATGATGAACACGGTACTCGGTCTGCTGGCCAAAGGCGATATCAACTGTGCCGGTAGTGAGATCGACCCCAACGGCGACCTCTTTGCCACTCAAAAGCCTCAGCCCACTGAGACCTATGAACAGCGCCGTGCCCGTCAAGCCACTGAGACACCTGCTGGTGTTGTACGTACTGCCGACGAGATTCGTCGTGCCGAAGAGGAGGCTCAGCGCAAGAAGGAAGAAGAAGAACGTGCCGAACGTGAGAAAGCTGAGGCCGAAGCCCGTGAGGCAGAACGTATCCGTAAGGAAAACAGTCCTTGGACCAAGATTGGTCGCTGGATCAAGAGAACAGCTACGGACTTAGCAAAGGATGAAGACTAAAGGTAATAACGCAAAAAAAGAAAAACAATGGATAATAACATATTGCTCGACTTTGGCGAGCCCGCAAAAGAGAATAGCATCATCAAGGTGATTGGTGTTGGTGGCGGAGGCGGTAATGCCGTTAACCACATGTATCGCGAAGGCATCCACGATGTCTCGTTCGTATTGTGTAACACTGATAATCAGGCCCTCAACGACTCCCCCGTTCCTGTTCATTTGCAACTGGGTAAGGAAGGACTGGGTGCCGGCAACCGTCCTGAAAAGGCGCGTGCTGCCGCTGAGGAGAGTCTGGACGATATCAAACAGGTGCTGAGCGACGGCACACGTATGGCTTTCATCACGGCTGGTATGGGTGGCGGTACGGGTACTGGTGCAGCACCCGTCATTGCCCGCATCTCGAAAGAGATGGGCATCCTGACGGTCGGTATCGTCACCATTCCCTTCCGCTTCGAAGGCGACCGCAAGATTGACCAGGCACTGGATGGTGTCGAGGAGATGTCGAAGCACGTCGATGCCCTCTTGGTCATCAACAACGAACGCCTGCGCGAAATCTATCCCGAACTCACCGTACTCGACGCTTTCGGCAAGGCCGACGACACGCTCAGTGTTGCCGCTAAGTCCATTGCCGAGATTATCACCGTTCACGGACTCATCAACCTCGACTTCAACGACGTGAAGACCGTTTTGAAGGACGGTGGTGTCGCCATCATGTCTACGGGCTATGGCGAGGGCGAAGGCCGTGTTAAGAAGGCTATCGACGACGCATTGAACTCACCCCTGTTGAACGAGAACGACGTCTTCAATTCAAAGAAAATTCTGCTTTCTATCTCGTTCTCTGGCGGCAAGGACGGCAAGGAGTCTCTGATGATGGAAGAGATGAACGACGTCAACGACTTCATGGCTAAGTTCGGCGACTTTGAGATTAAGTGGGGATTGGCCGTCGATCCTGAACTTGGCAAGAAGGTCAAGGTCACCATTCTGGCTACAGGTTTCGGTATCGACCGCGTAGACGGAATGTCGAACCACCGTCAGCGTCACAACACACAGGAGGAGGCTACGCGTATCGCTGCCGAGCAGGAGGCCGAAGCACAGCGCCAGGACCGCCGCAACCGCTACTATGGTGGCGACAGCCAGTCGAAGCGCTACAAGCGCCGTCCGCACATCTACCTGTTCCGTGCTGAAGACCTCGACAACGACGACGTGATTTCTGCCGTTGAACAGACGCCAACCTACAAGCGTACCCGCGAGATATTGGATAGCATCTACAGTCAGGCCAGCGGCGAGATTCCCCAGCAGGCCGACGAAACCCCATCGTCAGAACCTATTCAGGCTACCATATCGTTTGCATAACGACGACAACTTTTGAATGACTTAGAGGGTGTGACATCACACCCTCTTTTGGCAGAAATACGCCCAATTAAAATATCACGTATGATGAAAAAACTAATGATCATGAGCTGCATGCTCTGCCTGACGGTGGCTGCTATGGCCGACGGTGGGAAGATTGACGGCTCGACGGTGAAGAAGATAACCTTCAATGGCAATCAAGTGACCATTGAATATAACAATGGTACACAGACGACTGCCGACATGGCAGATGTAATCATTGACATGAGCAAGGCAACAAGCGTGGAGGAACGCATGGCTATCGTGAAGGAAGCCGGCCTGTTGGACAAGAAGGTGTACGATCTGAAAGGACAGGAAGTGGTTAATGGTTCATGGTTAATGGTTCATGGTCAGCTGAAGAAGGGTGTCTATATCGTTGACGGAAAAAAGGTGGTTGTAAAAAGTAAGAAGTAAGCACGATGAGAAAAGGATATGTAACAAAGATAATAGCTTTATCATTTATCATTTGTCATTTGTCATTTAGCCCTGCAAGGGCGCAGTTCACTAGCCAGAACCCGCAGAAGAATCAGGCCGTTCTGACACTAAAAGACGGGTCAAGGAAGTATTACGATACGGAGACGGTGGAAAGCATCGACGTCGAGGGTGCCGACATTACCATCCATCAGCAGTCAGGCAGCTACACGTATAAGGATAACGTGACGTCTTTGGCTTTCAACAAGGGTAATACAGAAAACAAAGTAGTGATAACGGAAGCTAAAGGCTGGCTGGAGTCGGCTTACGTAAAGTTTACGAAGTTGGCAGGCATCAGCAAGTACAACGTGTATGTCAATGGCAAAACCATTGACACGCAGTTAGTACGCGACTATGGTACATACGGGCGTGCTGACGCTGTCGGTTTGGCTGCAGGCACTTATTCCGTGAAGGTTGTACCTGTAGGCGACGACGGCAAGGAGTTTGCTGACTGTGCCGGCGAGGCAACAGACATCAGCGTACGTGCCATTAATCGCGACGGCTATGCACACTACAATACCAGCGACGGTATCGGAGCCTATAATAACGACGGCACGCTGAAGACGGGAGCCCGTGTGCTCTATGTCACCAAGAACAATGCCAAGACTGTTACGCTGAGCATGAATGTCGGCAAGAAGGAAGAAATACGTACTGGTATTCAGGATATTCTGAAGGCGTACGAAAAGGGAGCAGAAACACGTCCATTGGCTATCCGCATTATCGGACAGCTGAAGAAGGCCGATATGCCGGAACTGGGCAGTTCGGCCATCGGTCTGCAGGTCAAGGGAAAGAGCCAGAACATGAACCTGACCATTGAGGGTATAGGCAATGATGCCACCCTGCACGGCTTTGGTGTGCTCTGCAGGAACTGCCGCTATGTGGAGCTGCGTAATTTTGCCGTCATGATGCATCCTGAAGACGGCATCAGCTTTGATACCAACAATGAACACATCTGGGGGCATCACCTCGACATTTTCTATGGCGAGAACAAGGGCGGCGACAAGGCCAAGGGTGACGGCTCGTTCGACGTAAAAGGTACGCTCTATTGCACCGTTAGCGACAATCACTTCTGGGATTCAGGCAAATGTCACCTAAACTCGAACGGCGACGAGGTGGACTTCGTCAGCTACCATCATAACTGGTACGACCATAGCGATTCGCGCCATCCACGTGTACGCAAATCACAGCACCTGCACGTCTTCAACAACTATTTCGACGGTAACAGCAAGTATGGCGTTGGTGCAACGACGGGGTCCTGCATCTTCGTCGAGAAGAACTACTATCGTAACTGCAAGTACCCCATGCTCATCTCCAAGCAGGGTTCCGATATTCATAATGGCGTGGGCAGTTCAGATCAGACAAAAGGCACCTTCTCGAGCGAAGACGGTGGCATGATTAAGGCTTACGACAACTTCATGACGGGACAGACCAGTTTTGAACCTTACGTTGCTGGCGACGCCACTTACAGCAAACATTTTGACGCCTATGTCGTGACCAATCGCGAAGACCAAGTACCTGCTGAGGTCGTGACACTAAAAGGGGGTACAGGTTATAACAACTTCGATACGGCCAGCGACTTTTACACCTATACGCCTGACCAAGTCAACGACGTACCCTCAGTGGTTACTGGCCATTACGGAGCCGGACGCTGCGAGCATGGCGACTTCCAGTACACCTTCGATAATGCCACACAGGACAAGAACGCGGACGTCATCAGCGACCTGTCAGACAAGTTGAAAAACTACGACAATACGGCCTTCGTAGGTATCTTTAGCGAAGAATAGCAAACTCAATCACTTAATCACAACCTTGCGGCCATTGACGATATAGATGCCCTTCTTTAAAGGTGAGAAGGTGAAAGAGTGAGAAGGTGAACCGACCTGACGACCCTGCAGGTCGTACCAGACATCACTTCTTCCATCTTCCATCTTCCATCTGACATCACCAATGCTCGTCTGGTCATCTTTTGCCACAAGGAAGCTGACGGCACCCGTCTCAGTATTTTCGCTGATACTGCTAAGCATGAAGTTGGTGGGTTGGGCAGTCTTATCGACATAGAAACAGTAGTTGGGCAACCGCATATTGTCGGTCAGCGACGTCACACCCTTAGTCCCAGGAAATACGGAGGAAGCCAGCGACTCTTGCCACTGGGCTACCGTGTAAGGATATTTCTTGCCTTTACCACGTAGGTAGGCATTAATCAGCTCACCGCCAGCAGGTACAACGGCTACAGATGGATGACCTGGGTTATTGTTAGGTGTATCGCTCATATTGACACTGCTGTAGGGATAATCTACCTGGCAGACCAACAAACCGTGACCTGAGGCATATTGGTTGAGTCCGCGCTTCTGTACGTTCTCCAAGACGATGTAGTTGCGGTCGTTGTCGGGGTTCTGCAGCTTATAGGCTTTTCCTCCCTCTATCAATGGCAGGACATCAGACAACTGACATCTTCCATCTTCCATCTTACTTCCGACATCTTCTATCTTCGTCCACCCCATCACTTCCTGTTCCCATGCCGTATAGGGACAAGGCGCAAAGCCGTTACGGTTGTAAAGGCCGTAGTCCATAATGCTCCACGTCTCCATGCCCTGATTATTGACGTAGGCTTTCTTTTGAGTGGCATAGAGGTCGGGCAGCCCCATACAATGCGACATCTCGTGAATGAACACACCTGTGCCGTTAATGTAATTCGAATATCTTTCATCGGGATTGAAGAGTTCTGGGCTACAGTTGAAGCGGGTAATGCGGTGAGTATCGTCCGCAGGCAGATCCTGGCTGGCGGCCTTAGCCCACAGGGTACTGTTCTCACCACCCTGATTCTGGCCGTAACCAGCAAAGATGACGCATACTAACTCGACGCGTCCGTCATTATCGTTATCGTACACTGACCAGTCTGCTACCGAATTCTTGACCAGCGTCAAAGCATCTTGGCAGAAGTCTCTGAACTTGTCATCACGACCTAAGGAATCGGTGCCGCCATAATAATCCATCGTCTGAGGCAAGGTGACAGGTCCCACGACATCGAACCGGGGCGAGAACTGTCCGTGACTGCATGTCTCAAAATATTGTCGCACACTGGCAACGTTCAGGTCGTTACGATTACCCATATCCACCTGCTTGTCAGCGTTCAGATACTGGTCGAAAGCCTGTACGGGATCATTTACCGTGAAACCCACATCTTGAAATGCCGCCAAGATGGTCAGGACACGCACATTACCCGTGTGGGGCAGATACATGCCACTGCCTATCACAGCCTCCGATGCGCACAAACAGCCACCTCCCACAGGTTCCATCAGCTTGTATGCAGGCGTTTCACCTGCAACACCCATAAACGCCAGCCCGCGCAAGGGCGGTGCAGCCTCCACCTGTAGCATTGCCAACACCATTATCAGTAATAACAACTGTTTCTTCATAGTCCTTCGTTTTGATGTTACCGATTGCAAAGGTAATGCAAAAATTCGAAATAACAAAAAGGAGCGAGGACATTTTTTACTACCTCAAAGTCAGTCAAATAACAGTTAATTTGTCACAGATCACAGATCACAGTTTTCTCAGCAGCGAATGTTTTGAGGTAGTTAAATTAACTACTATATATATAATATATATATTATATATATAGTAGTATAAAATTTGTAAAGAATTATTCGTTTAATGGTATAGCGGCCTCCTGAAAACTGTGATCTGTGATCTGTGACACTTTTAAGGCTAAAGACCGTGCGAAATCGACGATTTTAACCCTCAACCGGTAAACGGGCGGTTTACTTCCCAACGACCGCCCGTTTAGTTCCTTTGGATGACGAATCCAAAGGAGGTGGGTTTAAGGCCGTAGAGCGCCTGAAAGGCTAGTCTAAGGAGGATAGGAGGAAAGGAGATGAAGGATGTAAAGAATTATCGTAACAGCGTGTCTGACCCTGTTATCTTAGATAAAGCCGCCCGAACCTCACGGCCCAGGCGGTTTACGAATAATTACTAACTATTCTTATTGGTTATAATGATATATAATGATAAGAGTTTCTGAATTGACCTCACAGGGGGAGCCCCCTGTGAGGTTGGGATCAATTATTCATATACCGTGTTCGAAGCTTTGTCGAAGACGCCCTTGACGTAGAGTCTGTAGTTCTCTGCTTCGTCGATAATGTAATACAGATAAACGATATTGCCGTCCTCTTCAAATAGGGCTACGCCTGCCGTATTCTCTCGGGCAGCGTTCCACCATTGCCCTGGCCCAATATTGTTGGGGCCGTATGAGCTATTTTTGGTATCTGTCCCGATAACGACACGTTCGCCTTGATCATTTGTTCCGTAATATGTATAATGCGTTGTAGCCGTGTTTTCAACTGTTCCATAACGCTCCTCTTGTACGGCTGATGTCGCGTTCGTATGACGGCCCACAAAATCCATTGGGAGGTTATTTTGCGCATTATAACCACAGATTACATCCTTATGTGTATAGGTGTATTTCCAGTTAACGGTCTGAACATAATCACATTCATGCGGTTCTCCATTGTAATAACCAGCACCTTGTCCACTCTCTGTATTGGTATATGCTATGACTTCATTGTAATCCTTGCCAATATTAATTCCAATATCTACCCAATTCATGTATCCATTAAATACCTTGGTGACCCATGTCACATCCAGGATATCACCATTACTAAACGCGCCGTAGCACAGGGCGGTGTTGTCAGCCAGGTTGTAGCACTTGGTGAGTTCGTCGTCTTCAAACTTGAATGCCAGAATCTTGATGGCAGATGTGGTCAGCGTGGTGTCAAACTCGGCGATATAGGCTGATGCTGTCAGCGTGCTCTTACCGTCGTAGTGGCTGCCACCGTCGAATACGGCTGTCACCCTACCGCCATCCTTGGTCTTTGCTGAGTTAGCTTCCATAGTACCGCCAGTAACCTCGAAGTTGACAGTGACGTTGTTCATGCCCAGCCAACGGCCGTTGGTATTGGCATCACCCTTGGTATATTCCTCCAAAAGGTATTTTTGCTCAGCCTTGCCGTTGCTTCCGGCTATGATGCTGTTTTCGGTTTCATCCACATCGAGCGCCGTCAGTCGGTAGTCCTTGATAGCACAGCTCCACTCGGGCACTTCGATGTCCTGCTCTTCGTCGCCAGTCATCAGCGTGACATTGATCTTGGCAGGAATAGTGTCGTTCTGTGTATAGACAACGACTACCTCACCCTTTTTGTTGGTGTAGCACCACTCAGGATTGTTGTTGAATTTCTGGTCGCTGTCGATAGTACCGCCGCTGTCCTCAGACTTCTCTATGTGGAGCAGTGCACCAGGCAACGGGAACTCACTCTTGGTCAGGTTGTTCTTAGCCATTACGCGATAGATGATGTGGCAGGTATCGCCCACCATGAGGTTGCGACTGGCTTCGTTCATCATGTCGATGCGCTGAGGTGCTTTCACGAGGTCGACGTCGACGAGGGTGATTGGTTCTATATCAGCGATTTCCTTCTCCCAGAAGAAGAGGTCGAGCGAGAGCCCCAGCGTCAAGTCTACACCAGCCGTCAGGCCAGCATCCCAACCAAAGTATGGTATCTTCTCGGCACGGGCATCAGCATAGGCACGAATGTAGGGCTTGGGGTCGATAGTAGGACAGAGCACATCGTAGATGCCTATCTTAATCCTAGGCCACGTATAGGCCTTCGCCTCAGCGTGCGCCTCAGCCTTAACCTCAGGCTCCACGAGTTCCCAATTCTTCTCGAACTCATAGATGGGTGTCACGCCCGTCGCCTTGCTCCATTGCATACCAGCCTTCAAGCTGGCACTGGCCTTGACACCGCCTGTGAGGGTAATTTCACCGTTCGCCTCAGCCTTGGCACCAGCCATCAGGTCGCTGCTGATATTAATCCAAACGGGCACAGGGCCTACCATGAATTTGACGCGGTAGGAGAAGATGTCTTCCTTCAGCACCTTTTCTGCCTCCCATTCCACACCTGCCGAGAGGGCATACTTCAAGATGAGCTCCGTGTTGAAGTTGCCTTCAAGATAGGCCTTCATGTCGATGAGGTCGCCAAAGCGTACCTTCTCCCAGGCTATATCGCCAAAATCGAACTGGAAGACGCCCTTCAGGCCAACGTCGAAGGTGCAAGTTTCCCACGAAAGACCGCCGCCAATTTCCTCGCCGCTGTTGTCTTTGCTATACTCGAAGATGTTGAACTCCTTCGTGAGCTGTGCACGGCGTGAATCGACCGTCTTGTTACGGTCATAGACCACAGCGAAGGGCTTGCCGTCGGCACACAGTTCGATGGTCTCAGGATAGTAGATGGTTCCTGCATCGACGATACCTGCACGACGGGCTAAAGCTGGTGCGGCAGAGGGGGTTTCTCTGTAGTTTGGATCGCTGCACAGCGTGAAATTCTTGTTCTTGAAGAGGTTACCCATCTTACCCTCGCGAGTGGCCAGCGTTACCGTCTTACTACCTTCCACATACGTTGCATTGTTCACAACTCTGATGATATAGCTCTTGTCGGTGGGCAGCAGGAAGGCGTCGTATTGACCCATCTCAGGCACCTCGCCCTGGAAGGTGATGACACACTGTCCCGACGTTTCATTAAAGCTATTCAATGTTGCCTTACTCCAGTCGATGTCGATATAGTGGGTATCCGTTTTACCCGCCTGTACGACAACCAGCGTGTCACGCATGGAGTCATCGGCCTTGTTGACGAAGATTAATTTACCCTCGCGTTTGGTCATCAGCGGGTTGTTCATTGCTATGAAGCGCAACGAGTCGCTACCCGTAACGTTACCATCGGCACGCAGCCAAGCGTTTGAGGCTGTAACGTCATACTCGACGTTGGTGTTCATCTGAAAGGCGAACTTCTGTGTGTTGCCACTCACATACACCGTATCGGGATGTGAGAAGAGATACTTCGAATTGGCACTGAGGCTCGTTACCTTATCGAAGGTGTACGTATCAGTGTTGTCGCCACTATGGACGCTGAATCCGCGTGAGCCGTAGTGGAAAGAGATACTGTCGAGTTTGCTGGCATCGTAGGACGTAGCTTTGCCCTGCTTGTTGACCACTTTGATGGTCTGTGCCATTGTCATTGTGCTTAGCATGAGCAGACATGCTGCTGATAATATCTTTTTCATTTTCATTGCTTTTGTCATTTTGAGATTTTCCATTACCATGCTTCGTCCCATATACTTTGCTTATCGCCTGGGAGGTCGTCCTGCTCTATTTCATTATCAAGCAGTCCTTCGACACTGATTTTCTCAATATCAGAGCCAAACAAGAGTTTCTGTCGCATCTGGAATTCGTATATCTCCATATTGGGAGATGTGTATTGTTTCTTTGTCATAGCTGTGTCCTCCCAATATTTTATCTGATAACAACTTTCTTGCCATTTATGATGTAGATACCCTTCTTTGTGGGACTTTGTACCTTGCGGCCTTGCATGTCGAAGATATCACTTCTTCCATCTTCCATCTGACTTCTTACATCATGAATACCTGTCAGGTCATCGTCTAAGTTTGATGTGAAATCGTTAGCCATTATGGCGCCATCGTGCAGTTGGAAGTAAGCACGGAATCCTTTCAGATAACTGTCTTCATCGTCGGGCTGGTTAACCACTGTAGGATGCTTAAACTGGTTGCCGCCAGCCAGGAAGAGCACACTCTGAGCATTGTCTTCGCTGCCAACAACACCCTTGACCAGCGTCTTGCCGATGGCGGGTACAACGTTGACATAGTCGGTAGTGACAGTGGTTGAAACATTACGTACAATGATATCCTTGAAGGTAGGATTTACTACGTCAGCAGTTACCTTCACGAAGTAAGGCTTACCAGCCTCAATGGTGGTTGCATCAGTAAAGGTCATTGACAACTTGTCGTTGGTCATGCTTGATGCTGTCAGTTCCTTCACTATTGTCTCTGCACCCAGCACGCTCTTCAATACGTCGAGGCTGACAGAGAAGGGCACTGCGAAAGTGTTGTAACCACCCGTACGGAAGGTGCGGTTCAGAGTGAAGTCGCACTGGTATCCGTCTATCACTACGTCGCTGTTATCATCTTCCTCGTTGAAGATGAAGTTCGGCAGGGCGCGTGTAAAGGTCAGCTTTCGCATATTTTTCAGCGGCCAAGCCAGGGCGGTACCTGTTACCGATACCAGTCGTGTACTCTCGTCGTAGGTCAGCTCTGGCTCACTGTCGAAGGTCAGGTCTGTCAGCAAACCACTGTTTAACCACACCACCATGCGTGCCTTATAGCTGTCTGCCTTTCTCTTTGTCATAGCCAGACCGTATTTGGCTTCTTTGTTGGCGTAGGTGTAGTTTTGGCCGTCAGTAACTTCAGCAGTGATATCCGTCCAACCAATGCCGAGAATAGCAACCAATCCCGTTTCGCTCACGGTAGCAAACTGTGGGTTATACGATGAGTAGGTCACCGTTCCGTCGCCCTCAATGGTCAGCGGGTTGATGAAAGACTCGTCGTCAGCAAACTTATCAATATTAGTTTTGGCATAACTGATGGTTCCCTGAGCCTTGTGGATGATGACTTGGACGCTGCCTGTAACGGTGTTATAGCCATCCTTTGTGGCCTCCCAGTAATAAATGTAGGTGCCTGCATTCACTCGATAACCCAAATCCGCTGCAGTCCTGGTGCAGTTGCCAACGGCATAGCCAAAACGCAAAGTAGCACCGTCAGGATTCGACACCACGCGGAATTGGTGTGGTTCACCATCGTACACGCCTTCGTAGCCTTCGATGGTAGGAGGTGTGAGGCTCAGCAGGTCGGTAGTCGTGAAACTGACCGCCTCGCTCCAAGCACTCCATTCGTCGCCTGTGCTGTTGACGGCACGCACTTTGGCGCTATAACTTTGACCTTTGGTGAGACCTGTCAGCGTATGAGGATTTGTCGTTGCGCTGATGAGGTTTGTCTCATCACCATCAAGACAAATCTGCCAAGCGTTCTCGTCGCCCTTCTTAATCCATTCCAAGGTTGCGGAATTGGCAGTAACCGTTGCACAATAGAGAGGTGCGGGTGTCGGCATTGCGATAGTATTGAAGGAAATGCTTGCCCATTTCGAGGTTTCATCGTAGTCAACGGTTTGTATCTCAACTTCGTAAGTCTTACCAGAACGAAGATTCGTCAGGTTGTAGCTTTTCTTTATCAGACCGTTAACCTCCGTCCAATCTGTTGCCGTTGATTCCTTGTAACGCAGGTTGAAGGTGTTCAATCTTCCTTTCCACGTCACCTTAGCAGCGTGTGCCGTGATGTCAGAAACCAGCAGACTCGTTGGCTTTGGAGTTCCTACAAACGCTGTATAATTGAAAGTGGTCTTGGGAATGTACTTCCTCTGATTACAGTCATTGAGTTCGTCGACACTGTCTGCTTTTCTATATACAGCAGAATACCAAGTAACATCAGTACCATAAAAAGAAATGTACTCTCCTTCAGGTTTCGTCGTATTCTCGAAACCAATTAGGAGGTTACCTCCGTTATACTGGTAGGGATTTGCGAAAGTGATGGTTGCCATACCACCTGTACCTTCTTTTACAAATTCAATCTGACCTTGGTAAACAGTCGTAGCAGTGGCCTTATCCACAAAACTGCTGATGGTGGTGGTATTTACCTCTTTCAGATATACATCGACAGTTGCGGCAGTGGTGTAAGGCATGCTATTAATCGTTGTATATAGTGAGATGCCCGTGATGGTTCCGTCTGCCATATCCGTCAAGTCAGATGCAGGGATGACATACTGGGTGCGTGTGTATTGATTGAAATCATTCACGGGCATCGGAATGTTCATATTCTGATCCGTCCCGTCATACACAGTCAGTTCGTCGATGAGCGCGAAGCTAACCACATTACTCCATTTACTATATTCATCACCTGTATTGGTGATAGCACGAACCTTGACGGTATAGGCACTTCCTGCGGTGAGATTAGTAAACGTATAAGGATTCTGAGTAACATTGATGAGATGCTCTTCATCGTTGTTGAGACAAATCTGCCATGCTGTTTCTTCACCATTCTGCGTCCAACCCAGTGTGACAAAGGTGCTGGTTTGATCTGTGCAGGTCAGTTCGGTTGGAGCAGGAATAGAGGAAGGAGTATCGAAAGAAGCAGAAGCCCATTTTGATGTCTCGTTATTGCCAATGGCCTGTACCTGTACTGTATAGCTGGCCTCAGGGCTGAGGGTTGCCAGGGTATAGCTTTTCGTTGTCAGACTGTTCACCTCCGTCCAATTTTCTTCAGAAGAAACCTTGTAGCGCAGGTTGAAACTGGTGAAGTCGCTCTCCCACGTCATAGTAGCAGTATGGCTGTTGGCGACAGAAGCCGTCAGGTTCGTAGGCTTCGGACAGGTAGCGCTGGAAGCTTCGTAGGCTATGGTCGTCTTGGGGACAGTTGATTGTTTAGTACCACTACCACTCCATGAGTGGTCGTCCCCAGCATCTTCATACAATCCCATCCCATAGGTAGCACTCGCACCATACCATTTAACATATTTATTTGTGGTTCCCCATGTGGTTACTTGGAAGCCAATCATCAGGTTACCTCCATCGTAGGAATAGGGAGAGTCAAAGTTAATGACCATTTGACAGTCGCTGTTGACACCGATGGTGCCAGTGTAAACGGGGGTCATACTGCTCCAGTCCTCAAAGGCTGTACTGGCGAAAGTGGTATAGTCGACTTCCTTCAGATAGACGGTTACTCCCTCATCGAAACTTCTGGATTCATACCCGGAATAGGTATAGAATGTGAGTTTAGTGATATCACATCCATCCATAGCTGTAAGCTGATCGGCAGGAATGATGAACTGGCTACGAGTTCCTTTATTGGCACTATTGCCGCAAAAGGGGATGTTATAAATATAGTCCGTCCCGTCGTACACCGTTATTTCATCGCTGGGCGTGAAGCTGATGACATTACTCCACTTACTATATTCATCGCCAGTGCTGTTGACGGCGCGCACTTTGGCGGTATATGCTTGTCCTGTGATGAGATTGTTAAAGGTATAAGGATTCTGAGTAACATTGATGAGATGCTCTTCATCGTTGTCCAGGCATATCTGCCATGCTGTTTCCTCACCATTCTGCGTCCAACTCAGCGTGACAAAGGTACTGGATTTTGCCGTACAGGTCAATTCGGTGGGAGCAGGTACGGAGGAAGGAGTACTGAAGGAAACAGAAGCCCATTTTGACGTTTCGTTGTTGCCAATGGCCTGTACCTGTACTGTATAGTTGGTCTCAGGAATGAGTGTGGTCAGGGTATAGCTCTTCGTCGTCAGATTGTTTACCTCTGTCCAATTCTCTCCGGAAGAAACCTTGTAGCGCAGGTTAAAACTGGTGAAGTCGCTCTCCCATGTCACGGTAGCGGTATGGCCGTTGGTGACAGAAGCCGTCAGGTTCGTAGGTCTCGGACAAGTTGTGTTGGACTCTTCGTAGGTTAAGGTCGTCTTGGGGACACTAGATTGTTTAATACCACTACCACTCCATGAGTGGTCGGTTCCTGCATTTTCATATAATCCCGTCCCATAGGTAGCATTCACACTATACCACCTAACATATTGACTTGTGGTTCCCCATGTGGTTACTTGGAAGCCTATCATCAAGTTGCCTCCATTGTAAGAATAAGGAGAGTCAAAGTCAATGACCGTATGGCTATCGCTGCCGACACCGATGGTGCCAGTGTAAACGGGGGTCATACTGCTCCACTCCTCAAAGGTGGCACTTGAGAAAGTAGTGTAGTTGACTTCCTTCAGATAGACTGTAACTCCCTCATCGAAACTCCTGGATGCATAGTTGGATGGGGAATAGAATGTGAGTTTAGTGATATTGCATCCTTCCACATTTACAAGTAGATCAGCTGGAATGATATACTGGCTACGTGTTCCGTTGCTGGCATTATAGCCGCAGAAGGGAACATAAAAGGATTCTTCTGTCCCGTCGTACACCGTTATTTCGTCGGCATAAGCGCCCAACCCTATAAAGGTGAGCAACAGTGTTAGAATAGTTTGTTTTATTTTCATAAGCGTAATACTATTAATTAGGTTTAAAAATTAGACACACAAAGTTATATTTATCTCATAATCGTTGAAAGCGAAGAGTTAGTTATTCGATTTTCTTTTCCTGTTCCCCCAGACTATCTGGCACTCGCTCGCTGAAGAGGCGTCGCAGGCCTTGTTCGTAGGCTTGCAGGGCTTCGTGGCCCAAGCGGGTGATCTGGCAGGCTGTGCGGGCCGCAGAGCCGACACCACTCTTGCTGACCTCCAGATAACCGGCATCCTTGAGGGTAGTGATTTGTACGCTGAGGTTACCACGGGTGGCACCTGTAATCTCACACAGATACATGAAGTTGGCACTCTTCAGGCTGTCGAGGGCCACCATGATTTTCAGTCGCAGCTCGTTGTGCAACAGGGGATTGATAACGTCAAACTTAAATGGACTCATAATACAAACCACGAATTTTATAAATTAAACGAATAGTAATTCCGGAAATGCCTGCGGAACAGGTGGCCGGGGATGATGAGGGCAATGACGGCAATGATGGAGGCAATGAGCAGTTGCCAAGGCCAGAGGTCGCCCTGAAGGAAGAGGGGAACGGCGGAGAGAAACGAGGCAATGATGCCGCAGATGGTCTTGGGGCGGAATTGTAGGATGATGCCCGTCATGAAACAGCCGAAGCCGACGAGCAGGCTCTGATAGGCACAGTAGCATTGCGGGAAGATGCCGGCAAGACCCATCGACACACCGCCCACGCAGCTGGCAAAGCCGACAAATATCCACATCATGAGTATGACGTTCTGTTCCAGTGTGCGACAGCCCGTACGTTCGTAGTCCTCGTTGAGGAAGTATATCATCAGCGGTGTACCAACCAATGGAATGCCCAGCCACAGCCATTCACACCAGTTTTCGTGCCACAGCTGCAGTGCAAGGAACTCGATGAAGAGCACGATAGCCGTAGGGTAACCCCAAGCCAGAAACAAGTTCTCACCCGTCAGCTCCTTGCGGTAATGCACCTCGCCACGGATTTGCTTGATGATATCCAGTTCTTGCCTTATTTCCATTGTCTTGGGTTCTAGTAACTCAAAATGATACCACAAAGATAATGTTTATTTCTTAAACATAACGTAAGTAGACCGATTATTTACAGTTTATTAACACACAAAGGTATTCTACATCTTATTATATATAAAAAGGGCGCAAAAGAAATTTGGTGGTTTGCTTTTTATTTCGTACCTTCGCAAGCGAAATGAAGAAAAGATGGACATTACTGATAGTGGGATTGATGCTGCTGACAGCATGCAATAGGAAGGAACGACATACGTTTACTGACGAACTGCTGTTGCCCATGACGCCAATAAAGGATCAGGGTAAGTCACAGTTGTGCTGGGCTTACGCCATGTTGGCCACAATAGAGACGGAACATCTGCTGAGAGGTGACTCTGTGAACCTGTCGGCCGTCTACATCGGGCGAATGATGGCAGCTAATAGCCAAGAGCTAAAAGCCAAAGGCCAACGTGCCATGGGTCAGACACTGCTGAACATGATACAGAAGTACGGTATCGTTCCCTACGACGTACTGCCCGATGATGCTACCGATGAATTGCCCACGCCGAAATGGGTGTTTATGCTCGGTGCCAGATACACGCCGTGGGAGTTTGCCCACTCCGTCTGTGCGCCTGACGAATACGTCGGGCTGACGTGCTTCCCTGATTCACCTTATAACAAAAAGATAGTAGTGCCCGTACCCGACAACTGGGAGCAGAACCGACTCATGAACCTACCCATCGACACGCTACGCAAACATATAGACAATGCCCTGCGACAGCGTCATCCCGTCTGTTGGGAAAGTCGCGGCCACGCCATGTGTATTGTCGGTATGGCTCGTGACGAGAACCAGCGACCCTACTACATCATGAAAAACTCGTGGGGACCACGAGGTCCCCACGACGGATTGGTGTATATGTCGTTTCGCAAGATGTGGAAAGACATGATAGCGCTTTACTTGACGAAAGACGCCTTTACTTGTTCAGCTTCCAAGTGACGCCGTCCTTGGTGTCCTTTACCTCGAAGCCAGCAGCAGCCAACTCGTCACGGATCTTGTCGCTGGTGGCCCAGTCCTTGTCGGCCTTAGCCTTAGCACGCAGTTCCAGTACCATGTCGACAACCTTACCGAAGGCCTCTTCACGTTGAACGTTGGACGTTGAACTTTGAACGTTAAGACCGAGGATGTCCTCAGCAAATAGATGCATGGTCTCTGACAGTTCCTTCAGACAATCGGCACAGATGGTTGCCTTGTGGTCGACGAGCTTGTTGATGACGGTGCAGGCCTCGAAGAGGTTGCTGATGACCTGTGGCGTAGCCAGGTCGTCGTTCATGGCGTCGTAGCACTTCTGGCGCAGGGCTTTCACCACTTTTTCGGTTTCGGGGTCGCACTTGTCTGCAACCTGAATGCGCTCGATATCGCTCATGGCATTCATCAGTTTCTCCAAACCGCGTTCGGCAGCTACAAGTGCTTCATTCGAGAAGTCGACGGTGCCGCGATAGTGGGCAGAAAGAATAAAAAAGCGGATGGTCATAGGCGAGTAGGCCTTCTCCAACAACTCGTGCTGTCCGGTAAAGAACTGCTCCAACGTGATAAAGTTGTTATACGACTTACCCATCTTCTTGCCATTGATGGTCAGCATGTTGTTGTGCATCCAGTACTTCACGGCAGGATGACCCATCGAAGCCTGAGCCTGTGCTATCTCACACTCGTGGTGGGGGAATACCAAGTCCATACCACCACCGTGGATGTCGAACTCTTCACCCAAGTACTTGCGTCCCATAGCTGTACATTCGCAGTGCCAGCCTGGGAAACCGTCGCTCCAAGGCGATGGCCAGCGCATGATGTGTTCGGGCTGCGCCTTCTTCCACAAGGCGAAGTCGGCCTGGTTCTTCTTCTCGCCCACGCCAGCCAATTCACGGCTTTCGTCCTTGATATTCTCCAGCGAACGGCCAGAGAGGATACCGTACTTGAATTTCTTGTTATAGGCCTCAATATCAAAATACACCGAACCATTGCTCTCGTAGGCAAAGCCATTGTCCAAAATCTGCTGAACCAACTGCTGCTGCTCGATGATATGACCCGTAGCATGCGGTTCAATAGAAGGACGCAACACGTTCAGCGCATCCATATACTGATGGTAGCGGTTGGTGTAGTACTGCGCAATCTCCATAGGCTCCAACTGTTCCAGTCGGGCCTTCTTGGCAATCTTGTCCTCGCCTTCGTCAGCATCATGTTCCAAGTGACCTACGTCTGTGATATTACGCACGTACCTTACTTTATATCCTAAATGCTTCAGGTAGCGGAACAACAAATCGAAGGTAATGGCAGGACGCGCATGACCCAAATGGGGATCGCCATAAACGGTGGGACCACAGACATACATGCCTACATTGGGTGCGTGCAACGGTTCGAAACGCTCCATCTGGCGCGTCAGGGTATTGTAAATAACCAGTTTTGACTCCATCTCTAAACTTTATCTATTAACTATAATCTTTAAACTATAAACCAAAATTTTGGGTACAAAGGTACGAATAAGCAATCAAAAAGCCAAATAATCTTTAAAAATCTTTTATGTTACAATGAAATGTCGTATCTTTGCACAGGATTGTAAATCAACACTTAATTATCAACGACAAATGAAACTAAACGTCTTATCACTTATCTTTATGCTGGCAGGAGCCTGGCTGACCATCACGGCTCAAGACGATGTAAACATGAAGTTTGGCAAACCCACCAAGGAAGAGATGCAGATGAGAGAGTACAAGGCTGACCCAAGTGCTGAAGCTGTCGTGCTCTGCCGACTGACAGATGTAAAATATACGGTTCAGGCTACTGGATACCTGGCCGACTATCATGAAAAAGTACGCATCAAAGTGTTGAAACCCAGTGGCGCCCGCTTTGCCAAAGTCGTCGTACCCTATCAGGTGGCGATGTCCGTCAACAATAATATCAGCGGACTGAAACTCAATGCCAAAAGCCTGCCTCAGCCTGGCGGCAGTTCCAATTCCTATTTCGAGGGTGAGGGCGTTTCCATGACTGAAGATGTCCTTGCCACCGAAGGCGACGACGAGGTAGAAAGTATCAAGGCTACCGCCTTCAATATGGAAGGCAGCAAGGTGGTGAAAACCGCCTTGAAGAAGAGCGACATCGTCAAAAAGAAGATTGACGAGCACAACTGTCAGGTGGAGTTCACCGTCCCAAATGTCAAGGAGGGTACCGTGATAGAATATGAGTACACCATCCACAGCCAGTTGTTCTGGCAGTTACGCGACTGGTACGCCCAGTGCGAAATTCCCGTGGTCTATGCCAAGTTGGATATGAACATCCCCAGCTACCTGATTTTCAATATCGAGGATCACGGTATCCAGCGTCTGACATACACCTGCACTGCCGGCACATTGAATTTCAAGTTGGAAAGTGACCCGTTAGCCAAACAAACGCAGGTCAGGACCAACCACTATGTCTATGTAGGTCGTAACCTGACAGCATTGCCAAAGGACGACTACGTGTGGGACGTCCAGGACTATTGTGCAGGCATCACTGCCGAACTGAAACAGTATCGTTTGCCTGGTGCAGCCCAAATGGACTATGCCAAGACGTGGGAGCAGATTGACGAAATGATTCTTACCTCTGACGATTTGGGTATTCACCTGAACGACCATAGTCCACTGCACGAAGCGTTGGCAAATGCCAAGCTGCAGGACATTGCCAACGAACAAGAACACGCTGCCGAGGTTTGCCGCTTGGTGCTGAACCGCGTCAAATGGAACAGGAAATACGAGATACAGCCAGAAAACACCAGCGAGACGCTGAAGAAAGGAGAGGGTAGCAATGCCGACATTAACTTGTTGCTCATCCAGACACTCCGCGGTGCTGGCTTTACGGCCGATCCCGTCGTTCTTCGCCAACGCGATAAGGGTCTGCTGCCTTATAACTTCCCTTCCATTGGTAAGCTATCAACCTATATCGTCGGTATTACCCTGAAGAACGGTACTATTGCCTACGTTGACGCTTCGTCAGCTGGTGGTTATCTTAACGTACTTCCCGAAGTACTGTTGGTGGAGAAAGCCCGTCTAGTCAAGAAAAAGGGCAGTCAGTGGGTCAATCTTCAGAAGGTATCAAGATCACAAACGACCACCGTCATTGAGGCTGAATTAGACCTTCAAGGGAAGTTGACCGGTAAGCAAACAACCAACTACAGGGGATTGGCAGCGCTCAAATATCGTCAGCAAACAGGCAAGACCAACGAGTTTGCCCCCGAAGCCAACGAAGAGACGACCATCAGCAAGCAGGGCGAGGTCAACAACGGTGTCATCAGCATTAATCCCTTCAATGTGCCGCCCATCAAGACCAATCCCTTTACGGCCGACAGCCGGTTGATGCCTGTTGAGTTTCCATCGGAACTGACGAATCAGATATCTGTCAATATCACTTTGCCCGAAGGCTATACGCTGGCCAGCGAACCTGTTCAGACGGCGGTTACCACACCCGATAAGGGCGTTTCTGGCCGCTTCACCACGTCGATGTTAGGCGGTAAGGCTCAGATCAAATACCTGTTTAACATCAACAAAGTGGCACATTCGGACAAGAACTATGACACCCTCCGAGGTATGTTCGACATCTTCTCGAAGTACTGCAATGAGAAGCTAGTCTTCAAGAAACAGTAACACAAAGAATCCCCGCCAGTCGACTGGCGGGGATTACTATTGATGAGGGTTCCTGATTTATTTGATATACTCAGAGAAATCCGTGAGTTTCATGTCACCCTTGCGAGCCAGCGTGTCGTGCATAGCGAAGGCGGCAGGCAGGTTGTGACGGGTCTGACCCATCTTCGAAATCTTCAGGTAGTCCCACAGCAGCTGCTTGTAGTCGGGGTGTGCACAATTCTCGATGATGCACTCGGCACGCTGTGCAGGCGACTTGCCACGCAGGTCGGCAATACCCTGTTCGGTGACGATGATGTTGACATCGTGCTCGCTGGAGTCCTGATGGCTAACGAAGGGAACGATACTTGAGATGACGCCACCCTTGGCCACAGACGGACAGGTGAAGATAGAGAGGTAAGCGTTGCGGATGAAGTCGCCCGAACCACCGATACCATTCATCATCTTCGTACCACTAATATGGGTAGAGTTGACGTTGCCATAAAGGTCGGCCTCGATAGCGGTATTGATGGCAATAACGCCTAAGCGGCGGATGATTTCAGGCGAGTTGGAAATCTCGCTCTGGCGCAGTGTCAGGTGCTGCTTCATATAGTCCATGTTGTCGTAAACCTGCATCAGACAGTCGTTGCTGACGGTCAGCGAGCAGGCCGAAGCATCCTTCACACGACCGCTGAGCATCATCTCGATGACAGAGTTCTGAATAACCTCGGTATAGATATTGAAATCGGGCACGTGCTTGTCCTCACCCAGTGCACCGAGGATGGCATTGGCCGTTGAGCCTACACCGCTCTGCAGAGGCAGGAACTCCTTGGGGATACGACCCTTGTGCATTTCTTCAACGAGGAACTCAGCAGTCAGGAAACCAATTTTATCGGTAACAGGGTCGCTGTCCTTGAAGGCACGGGCCTCATCGGGGATGTTACACTCGACGACACCCACCACCTTCTCTTTGGGAATAGAGACATAAGGTTTACCGATGCGGTCGCTGACATGCTCGATAGGAATGGCCTTGCGATAAGGAGGATCGAGGGGCTCATAGACGTCGTGGATGAATTTGGCGTTAGGATTGTGGAACGAGTTGAGCTCGAGGATGACCTTCTTGGCCAGACGGGCACCCGTAGGAGAGATACCACCGGCAGCGGTCAAATAGACATGATAGTCGTTGCCCACCTCCTCGATGTCACAAACCTCGAGGATGGCCCAATCAACGTCACCATAGAAACCATAGCGCAGCTCCTGTGCCATGTGGCTCAAGTGCAAGTCGTTGTAGGGAATCTCGCCCAGATTGACGTGCTTGCGGAAATCAGGGTTCGTGGTGTAGGGAGCACGATAGAGGATAGCCTGTGCATTTGCCAGATCGCCATCGGTCGACTGACCCGTAGAGGCACCCGTGAAGATGGCCACCTTAAACTCGCGGCCGGCCTCATGCTCTGCCACAGCGATTTTTGCTAACTCTTTGGTTGTTGCCTTGGCCACACCAGCAGGTGTGAAGCCACTCATGGCGATGTGGTCGCCATTCTTAATCAGTGCCGCAGCCTCTGCGGCAGTCATACGTGTATAAGCCATAATTAGTATAAATTTGCAAATTTGGCTGCAAAGGTACAAATTAACCAGCAAAATGCCAAAAGAATTATTATAAATATTCTATCAACACGTCCCATACGGCAATAATATGGCAAATGGAGCCTGCAAGAACAAAAAAGTGGAAGATAGAATGCATGTATCTTTTTTTATGAAAGGTATAGAACACGGCTCCCGTGATATAACAGACCCCTTCGGCAATAATCCATACGAAAGCAGCCGTAGAGACACTGTTAATAAGAGGTTTGAACGCCACCAACACACTGAGTCCCATACCGATAAAACAAAATGTTTCGAGATTGGAATGCTCCTTCAGACGGACAAAACTAACAATCGTTCCTGCGATGGCACAAAGCCAGACAAAAGAAAAGAGGCTCCATCCCCAATTAATGGTATATTGAACATTAAACAATGAACATTGAACATTTTGTTGGAGCAGGGCGACAAGCGTCAATGGCGAATAGCTACCAGCAATGTGCCAATAGATGGCAGCATGATCCCAACGACGTAAGCGCTCTTTCCATTTCGAACGACGGGGAAGGGCGTGATAGACCGTTGAAGCCACATAAGAGCCCAACATGCCAAACAGGTAGAGACATACACCAAGGCGGCTCCAAGGGTCATCGCCACGAAACGACATCCATAGGAACACGATGCCAAATACGACACCAATTAAAATGCCGCCAGCATGACTCCATGAGTTCCATAATTCCTCTCGATGTGTATAACGAATAGCCATTTTTCGCCGTTTTTGCTTTAAAGATGGTGCAAAGGTACGTTTTTTCTTGTAAAAAATGACATCTTTCTATTTTTTTTTGTATCTTTGCCGCCACAACATAACACTTAAAAGTTAAAAAGATGAAGAAAATTGCTTATTATGTCATTGCTGCCACCATCATTGTGATGGCAACATCGTGTGGAGGTAGTACCTCATCAAAAGAACAACTCGATTCACTGCAGACAGCTTTAGAGCAGCGTGATGCCGACTACAACGAACTGAATGAATTCTTGGGCGTCATTGCCACTGGTTTGGACAGCATCGCCCTACAGGAAGGACAGATTCTAACCCCAGGCGAGAGTCCCGCACTGAGCCGTGATCAAATCAAGAAGAACCTGGATGCATATAAGCAGACGCTTGACAGCCAACGTCAGCGTATTGCTGAATTGGAGAAGAAGTTGAAGAACAGTAATGCGAACTCTGCCCAGATGAAGACCATCCTTGCCTCGCTCAAACAGCAGCTGGCTCAGAAGGATGAGGAGATTGCCGTGTTACGCAAACAGGTAGACGACCAGAGTGTTGACATCAGCAACCTGAAGCAGAATGTCGAGAACCTGCAGCAACGCAACGAGATGCAGGCGGGTCTGATTGTCAGTCAGCAGGAGACCATTATCTCACAGGATGCTTCCTTGCATACTGCCTACATCAAGATCGGTACGAAGAAGGAATTGAAGGAAGCCGGTCTGCTCACTGGTGGATTCCTGAAGAAGACTAAGGTTGACTTCACCAAGATTGACAAGTCACTCTTCAAGGCTGTCGACATTCGTGAAGTCGAGAAGATTGACATCCCCGCCCGTAAGGCCGAGCTGATGACTCCACAGCCCAAGGATTCATATCGCATCGACAAGGTTAACAACAACAACGTACTCTCTATCATCAATCCAGAAAAGTTCTGGGGAGTTTCCGACTTTGTTATCATCCAGATTAACGATTAAATGAAACGACTATCAATACTTCTCATTGCTCTGTGCCTCGTGTCCATCACGCAGGCACAGACTGACAAAGAGCGTTATCGTCGCAGTTCGCTATGCACTATTATGCTTACCCATCGCGACAAGAAGTATGCCGAGGAGATGGAGCGCGTGTTCCGTAACTTCCCCCTACCCTTACGCTATAACGAGCATAACATAGGCGATTTGCGTGTAATTGCCGTGAAAGGGAAGCAGAATAAATCAGACATCGACAAGATTGTTAACAGCAATTATGTAGCCCAAAAAGTGGTAAGTCGCTGGTTCAATCGCAATGCCGCGGGTCAGATGGATATGGACCTTATCCATGAGCGTGGCGGCTATGGTGCTTCTTATTCCGACTATCAGCGTTCGCAGATGAATGTCCGTGGCACAGCCATGTTACGCGATGAGGGTATTGAACTTCTGCAAAGCACCTTTATTCTGGTGTGCGATATGGATTATATCGACCAGTCGAAAGGTTCCTCTATCTTCGCAGGCATTCTGGCTGTTGCCGGTGCTGCGGCAGGTGTTGCCAGCGAGGTGAACCGTCAGAAAGGCAACACAGAAGCTGCGAAAGATTGGGATACCGCCAGCGACGTGGGTATGGCTAGTGCAGCTGTCGTAGCAGACATCGGCGGTTTTCGCGTAAAAATGCATGCCTACCTCTACAAGTTAAATTGGGACGACGGCATGACTCAGACCATGTATAGCGACTACTGGACTGACTCGACGACGGTAGCCACAGAAGCAGAAGCCCGCAAACTTAAATTTGACAATGCTGGGAAGATTTTCTCGTTAGAATACATTGGCGAATACAAAGAGTCAAGTACCAAAACTATCCTGAAGAGCTGGAGCAACGAAGACGAGGTGATTCTGGATGTCTGCCATCGTTGCGTCCAGAAAGGTATGCGCGAGTTGGCAAAGGCGTTTCCGATTTTCCGTCCGCGTGCCCCCTTCTATTTTGATGGTGGTTCCATGTATTCACATATCGGACGAAAGGAAGACGTCGCCTTGGGTAAGGAATACGAAATCATCGAACCTTACAAGGACAAAAAAGGACAGATTTGCTATAAGCGTGTAGCCAAAGCTACGGCTGGCACGCCTTGGGACAACTATGCCATCCGCTTCGACCAATACTTCGACACCGAGGCCAAAGGGACGATGTTCACACCTGGACATTCGTCAACAGACCTGCACAGTCCTGGTTTGCAGATTCGGGAATTGTAAAACATAGAAGTTTAAACATTAAAAACAGATAAGACTATGAAGAAATTATTATTATCATTGGTGCTCCTTATTTGCTGCATGGTAGCCAGTGCTCAGGAGTATTACGTCAAGAGTGCCGGACAGGGACAAGGTGGCCGCTATCTGGTTGCCGTTACGGTCAACGTCAAGAAGAAGCTGCCCTCGACAGCAGAAGACTTAGTAATGAAATATGCTGTTCAAGGTGTTATGTTCCGCGGCCTGATGGCTGCTGACGGTTATGGTGAGCAGAAGCCTCTCATCGCTGATCCTAATGTGGAACAAACCAAGGCTGATTTCTTCCAGGCTTTCAACAATGAAGGCAAGTATCGCAACTTTGCTTCTATCGTCAACTCGACGCTGACGTCGATGAAAAACAAGAAGACCAAGATGATTGAGACGTCTGCCGTCGTCATGGTCGACAAGGAGGCTTTACAGCACTATCTGGAAGAGGCTCATGTCATTCAGGGATTCTCGAATCTGTGGTAAATAGAGAAGTTAAGAAGTAAAAGGAGTTAGCAAAAGATGAAAAAAATATGTATCTTGATGGCAGCTGCAGCACTGATTTTGCTGACAAGCTGCGGTAGCAAGAAGCCGGCAGTTCAGACAGCTGGATATTTCAATTATACAACAGAATGCCTGGGCAAGCAGGCTGACGGCACACAGTTGCTGAAAGTGTATGCCAAGGGGGTAGATCGTGCCGATGCCGTACGTGAAGCCAAGAAGAAGGCTATCGAGGAGGTGCTCTTCAAAGGCGTTTCTGCCGGTGATACCGAGTGCAGCGCCTATCCTGTCGTTGATGCGCCAAATGCACGCCAGAAGTATGAAGACTACTTCAACAAGTTCTTCAAGGACAGCGGTAACTTCAAGAAATATGTTGACGAGGTCGACAAGGACCTGCGTAACAGTTTCCAGGGGGCCGGCACACAGACGTGGGGTATCGTCGTTCAGGTTGACCGCAATGCACTGAAGAAGCGCATGCAGAAAGATAAGATCATCCAGTGATTGAGAAATTGAGATAATGAGATAATGAAAAATTGAAGCTATGAAACGTATATTGACTATTGTTATCGTCCTGCTGGCCACAATCGGCAGCGTATGGGCACAGAAAGCCATGACACCTCCACACGTGATGGTTGTTCCGGATATGATTTATTGTAAGGCTCATGGCTTTACACAGCAGTTTAACGACAATGGTGCCAGCGTAACCGTTCCTGACTACGAGAAGGCCCTGTCTGAAGACCCCACGCTACATAGTGTGCTGATTCAGGTGGCTCAGCTCATCACCGACCGCAACCCCGACATCGTCATCGTTGACCTATTGGAGGCCATCAATCAGATGAAAGCAGACGCTGCTATGGCTGCCGCTAATGCCGGTGACCAGTATGAGAGTGTCGAGGAAGCCATTATCCGTAATTCTCAGGCCGACATCCTGATTAAGGTTCAATACGACCTGCTGAAGAACGGTCCTCAGTATCAGGTATCCTACACCATTACCGGTACAGATGCCTATACCAGCCGTATGTTCGCTCCTATCGAGGGTATGGGTGCTCCCAGCACCTCAGCCAATCCTGTCGTTTTGTTGCGCGAGGCTGTCTATCAGAACATGGACGCCTTCCTGACTAAGGTGCTTCAGTACTATCAGGGCATGCTGACCAAGGGCCGTATGGTCGCCTTCGACATCAAGACCACCGAGTCGGCCAGTGTCAACATGAACACCAAGGTTGGAGACTACACACTGCACGAGGTCATCGAAGACTTCCTGTACGACAACTCTGTTGACGGCAACGGTACCGAGCGCGTCAAGAGCGGTGCCACCTTCATGCAGTACGAGGGTGTTTACATTCCTCTTATCCAGACCATCCGTGGCCGTCAGCGCAAGCAGGGTGCCAAGGATGTTGCCCTAAAACTGATCAATGAGCTCAGCACCAAGGGTATCACTGCCGACTATAAGGTTCGCGGATTGGGTAAGGTGAACATCTATATTAAATAAAGGTAAAAAAGTAAAAGGGTAAAAAAGTAAAAAAGAATATGAATAATATGATAAACAATAAGGTAATGAGGTTGGTAAAAAAGGTTTTACCTTTTTACTTTTTTACCTTTTTACCTTTACCTACAATGGCGCAGGACCAGTGTGAGCTTCCATTGATGATAGTTGTGCCCGAACAGACCGTAGAGCTATCGCCTATGGCAGAGTCGCAGCTGACGGGAAAAATCCGACAGGTTGTGACGCAGAACGGTATGGGTGGTGGTGCACGATACTCTAACTTCAGTATCGTAGCCAATCTGGTAGAGACATCGAAGCAGATAACCAGCGGGCTCCGTCCCTTGGTTACCATCACGACGGGCCTTGAACTCTATGTGGCCAACAACCGTACCGGCGATAAGTTTGCCAGTACTGCTGTCACCCTTAGCGGAGCTGGCAAGAACGAGCGTACCGCCTATCAGGCTGCTATCAGCAGCCTACGTCCTGACAATACCTCGTTACAAAGCTTTATGAAGACTGCCAAGCGCAAGATTATTGCCTATTACGACACACAGACCAAGAGTATTATCCGTCAGGCTAAGTCACTCAGTGCGCAGCAGGACTTCGAGCAAGCTCTCTTCTTGCTTACCTCCATTCCTACCTGCATCAATCAGTACGATGCTGTGGAAGAGGCTATTCTTACCACCATGCAAACCTTCGTCGACCAAGACTGTACGGCTAAGATTAACAAAGCCCGTCAGGTTTGGAACGCTACACAGAATCGTGAGGGTGCCAAACTGGCCGGTGCCTATCTGGCTGCCATCAATCCGCAGGCTCAGTGCTCCGACGAAGCTATGGAATTAGCTGACGAGATTCACCAACGCATTGGCGAGGAATGGGAATGGGCCAAGGACATGAAGGAGTTCTCTAAGGAGATGGCTCGCAGTCAGGTTGATTTGGAGAAGATGCGCATTGAGGCTGCCCGTGCCATTGGTGTGGCTTTCGGCGAGAATCAACAGCCCGAAGTGCTCACTATCCACCAGAACAATCAGCACACCATCGAGAAGGTGAAGAATAACAAGGAAGAAGTGATCAATGACATCAATAAGAACAATGATGAACAGACAGACGAATAGGCCAATCAAGCGAGCTTGTTGGCTCTCACTGCTCCTAATGTTATCATTTAGCGAAGCGCAGGCACAGAACAACAACCCGTTCGGCTCGGCTCGTGGCGGCTTTGGCGGCAATAATTCGGCTTTCAACCAAAATCGGGTCTCAAACTTCAACGAATATCGTCAGAAGATCAATGCCGAGTACATCAGCCAGACACGTGAGAAGTGGAATGCTTTCCGCGCCTCGCAGGCCCTACCTGTTCCCGATAAAGACGTGAAGCCTGTGCCGCCGGTTATCATGAAGGATGATGAAGCCAAGAAGAAAAAGGAGGACCGACTCATCAAGATTCAGACCGTTGTAAAGCCTGTTAAGCCTACACCGCGTCCACAACCTGTTGCACCTGTCGAAGAGGTTCCTGAGGAGCCCACCAAGCAGATGTCATTCCAATATCTTGGTACGGCATGGCAGGTACGCACACCAGAGGCCTCACCCGTCCGTATGGCAGGAGTCAGTGAGAATGCTGTGGCCGATGCTTGGGAAAAGCTATGCCAGCCTGCCTACAATAATCTGGTAGTCGACTGTCTGAACCTGCGTACAAAGAATAAGCTGTGCGATTGGGAGTATCTCATGATGCTGCAGGCCCTTAGCCAGAAACTTTATGGCAATGGCACCAACGAGGCTACCCTGCTCATGGCCTTCCTCTATTCACAGTCAGGCTACAAAATCCGTTTGGGCGAAGCCGGCGGCAAGCTACAAATGCTCTATGCCAGCCAGCATATCGTTTATAACAAGCGCTATTACACGCTAGATGGCGACAAATTCTATCCCTTGAACGACAAAATCACCGACATCCGCATCAATGCCGCCAAGTATCCCAAGGAACAGTCGCTATCGTTGTGGGTTCCCAATTCTCCTTACGCCGCCTTCCAGGCATCGCCCTTACGCAAGCTGACGGCAAAGCGCTATCCGGATATGTCTGTCAACGTCAGCGTCAACAAAAACCAGCTGCCGTTCTACGAGTCATATCCTACCAGTGAGGTCGGTGGCAACTTCATGACGCGCTGGGCTATGTATGCCAATACGCCTATCTGCGAACAAGCCCGACAGGAGCTCTATCCGCAACTCAAGAAAGGACTGACGGGTGTGTCACAGCTCATGCAGGTCGAAAAGCTGCTCAACTGGGTACAGACGGCTTTCGTCTATAAGTACGACGAAGAGGTCTGGGGCGCCGACCGCGCCTTCTTCCCCGACGAAACGCTGTACTATCCCTACTGCGACTGCGAAGATCGTTCTATTCTGCTGACCCGTTTGGTTCGCGACCTGTTAGGTCTCAAGTGTGTCCTAGTCTACTATCCAGGCCATCTGGCATCAGCTATCGCCATTCCTGGCGACGCTAAGGGCGACTATCTCATGGTTAACGGCACACGCTTCATGATTTGCGACCCCACCTACATCGGTGCGTCAGTAGGCCATACCATGCCAGATATGGATAATGCTCAGGCAAAAGTCATCTTGTTGGAGTGAGAAAAAGTGAGAAGGTAAGAGGGTGAGAAGGTGAGAATTATTGAGATAACATCGCTGAATGAGCCTGGTATTGAGGTGTTCAGCACATTGACAGAAGCCCAGCTGCGCAATCGTTTAGATCCGCAGCGGGGCATCTTTATTGCCGAAAGCCCCAAAGTCATCCGAGTGGCTCTGCAGGCTGGCTATCAGCCCGTCGCTCTACTTTGCGAACACCGCCATATAGAAGGCGACGCCAAGGACATCATCCAACAGTGCCCCGACATTCCCGTCTATACTGGCAGCCGCGAATTGTTAGCTCAGTTGACAGGCTATACCTTGACGCGTGGCGTACTTTGCGCGATGCGTCGCCAAGCGGAACGAATAGTGGCTGACGTCTGTCGCGATGCACGCCGCATCGTTGTCATACAAGGCGTTGTCGACACCACCAATATCGGCGCCATCTTCCGCTCTGCGGCAGCCCTCGGCATCGATGCCGTCCTGCTCACACGAGACTCGTGCGACCCATTGAACCGTCGTGCCGTCCGCGTCTCCATGGGCTCCGTATTTCTCGTGCCTTGGACATGGCTCGACGCACCAGCCTCCAGCCTTCACGAACTTGGCTTCCGTACCGCCGCTATGGCCCTTACCGACAATAGCGTGGCCCTCGACGACACACGCCTGAAAGCTGAGCCGCGCCTGGCTATCATCATGGGCACAGAAGGCGACGGTCTGCCCCACGCCACTATCGGTGAATCCGACTACGTTGTCCGCATCCCCATGGCCCATACCGTCGACTCCCTCAACGTTGCCGCAGCTGCCGCTGTTGCCTTCTGGGAACTCTGCAAATAACACAGTCGGTTCCGTTGTGTACTTGCGAAACTACTTTTTCACCAATATTTTTTATTGTTCTTAATATACAGACCTTTCTGGGTGGGCTGCCCTTGCAGGCGGATGCCATCGATGGTGTAGTAGATGCCATCATGCTGGTTGACCTTTAACTGTTGGATAGCATTGACGTCACCGCCTTCATAGTTGTACCATGTAGTCTGCTCAGGATCTGGATTGCTGGGGTCGATATAATCCTGATAGCTTGGGTACCAGTTCTTGGCTTTGGCAGCAGCAACCTGCTCTGGCGTCATGTAGTTGCCTTCCTTGCCGCTGCTGGCATCATAGAACCAGAGAGTCGTCTCATATTCTCTGGGCAACAGTTTACTGATAAGCGCGTCGATGGCGGTTCCTCTCAGTTTGTTGTTATAAACGCTCAGCGTTTCCAGCACGTATCTGAAGTCAGGGTAGTCTTCCGGATAGATGATAGGGTCAAGGAGCAGGCTTGTCAGTTGGTTGTTCTGACACTCCAGTGTCATCAGCTGTCCGCAGCCTCTCAAATCGAGTTCGCTGAGCTTGTTGTCCTTACAATCCAGCGTGACTATCTTGCATCCTGAGGCTGGCATCTTCAGTGTGGTCAGTTGACAGTTGTCAACCTTCACGCGGTCAAGCTGCTGGCATCCCGATAGGTTCAATGATGTTAGTTTCGTGTCGGCACAGTCGATTTCTCCTATATCAGGGCAGTTCGTTAAATCGAGCTCGCTGAGTGGAGTGCCCCAACCAACAAGTAAGCCCAATTCCTGGCATGCAGAGAGGTCGACGTTAGCCACCTGTGTATTACTGAAGTTAATCGTGCGAAGATGCGAACTGCCAGAAATGTTCAGCGTAGTAAGCTGTGGATTGTCATGACAGTCAATAGTGTGTACCAGACTGTTGGGTAGGATAATCTCCTGCAGTTTGCCTCCTGTACATGCCAACACAGTGATGCCGCCATTGTGAGAGAGGTCGAGCCGTATCATGTTGGTTCTGTCGCAAAGGTACTCAGCCAGTTTTTCGCATGTCGATACATCGATGCTGGCTACTGGTGTGTCCCAACAGCGGAAGTAGCACAGGTCAGTACAACCCGTGACGTTGATAGAGGTCAGGTTTGGACATCCGAAGCAGTTGAACTGATACAGGTCCTTGCAGTTCGAGACATCAATGCTCGACAGTTTGGTACCATCACAGCGCAGGTCATACAGCTTCTTACAGTTCGAGATGTCCATCGTCTCTAAGTCAGGGCAGTCCCACACGAACAGGTCGGTGATAAGTGGATTATTCCTGAGGTCCAGCGATTTGATGTGAGAACCGACGCAGGTGAACTTCTCCAGATTGGGGACGGGTGACAAATCAATGGATGTCATTTGGCATTCGCCCCACCAGCCTACCAGCAATACCTCCAGTTGAGGACATTCTGTCAGGTCTACGGTATCGATGGTCCATACCATATACAAACTAGTCAACTTCGTGAAGTACTTGATGCCTTTCACGCTCTTGACGGTCCAGTCGTCTCCATTCACAACTTCCAAGTGGTCTATTCCGTTGATTTCCGCATCGGTGATGATGCCGTCCTCTCCAAAAGTCATGTGCGACATCCATTTCCGAAATCCTTCGTCAGGGAAGTGTGCTGCGTCAATGGGAATATCTGCCCATGCGGTAGTTATCGACAGACAGGCAATGACGCCTGTCAGAAACATTTTGAATCTACTTGTTTTCATAAGCCATTTGTTTTTGTATGAACATGCTGCAAAGGTACAATTAAGTGAGTAGAAAACCAAAAGAAAAACTATCTTTTTTTAGCACAGGGGGATATATGTGCAAGTCTATTCTATAAGAAATAATTCTTAAAAAAAAAGGCTTCAGCCGTCATATTGCTATATATATGACTTATATTCAGAATGTTATACTATGACGGTATGCTTCTTAAGCCGTCATACAGTCGTCATAAACTCCGGCCTCCGCCCGCTTTTACCCCTTTCTTCCAGCTTGTTTCCCTCAAGTGCACCCGTGATTTCCTAAGTGGTAACCCGCATTCACTCATTAGGTAACTGTCAATTCCCCATGTGGGAACTATTAGTTACCTTCAAGGAAACTACTAGTTCCCTTCATGATGTGTGATAGTGAACCTATTGGCAATCAACTGATTACTGCCTATAATGCACCTTCTTACCTCTTGTTAATGTCTAAATGATGACCGCTTATGACAGCTTAAACAACAAGCCGTCATGTATTAAGTCACTTATTATCAAATAGATATGTTTAATAATGACGGCTTAAAGGCATTTCTAACATTTTTATTAATAAAGAAATTATCTCCTTTCACCAAACAAGGCAGACGCTCAATAGTTCACCAAATGTGTCAGGGGACAGTGACATCTTGCAAAGGACAGACAGTTTTGCTTAGCAGTGAGTAAGGTTTGCTGTCACGTAACATGCAATGAAATCGCCAGCCCATCAATTGCGATGAGCTGGCGAATTATTAAGTGGTAATTACTTCTGAGATTAGAAGTCCATCTTGTCGAGTTCGTCAGTGAAGTCCTTGGGCTCGTTGTTTTCAGCGGGAGCCTGGAACTCGTCGGTGCGCTCACGACGCTCGCCACGCTCAGGACGGGGACGGCGCTCGCCTTTGTCACGACGCTCACCACGGTCGCGACGTTCGCCACGCTCAGGGCGCTCGCGACGCTCACTACGGGCAGGACGCTCCTGATAACCCTCGGGCTTCTCAATAAGTACACGGTGAGAGAGCTTGAACTTACCTGTCTTTGGATCGATTTCGAGCAGCTTGACTGTAATTTTGTCACCCTCCTTGATACCAGCTTCCTCAACGGTCTCGAGGCGCTTCCAGTCAATCTCAGAGATGTGCAGCAGACCATCCTTGCCAGGCATGAACTCTACGAAGCAACCGTAAGGCATGATGCTGCGAACGGTACCCTCGTAAACCTCGCCAACCTCAGGGATAGCAACGATAGCCTTGATCTTAGCGATAGCGGCATCAATGCTCTCCTTGTTAGGACCGCTGACCTGAATCTTACCAACGCCATCCTCTTCATCGATGGTAATGGTAGCACCAGTATCCTCTTGCATCTGCTGGATAATTTTTCCGCCCGGGCCAATGACAGCACCAATGAACTCCTTCGGAATCTCGAAGGCCTCGATACGAGGTACATGAGGCTTCAGTTCAGGACGTGGCTCAGCGATGGTATCGGTAATGCACTTCAGGATGTGCTCACGACCAGCCTTAGCTTGCATGAGGGCTTTCTCCAAAATATCGAACGACAGACCGTCGCACTTGATATCCATCTGGGTAGCGGTCAGACCGTCCTTCGTACCAGTGGTCTTGAAGTCCATATCACCCAAGTGGTCCTCGTCGCCAAGGATATCGCTCAATACAGCGTACTTGTCTTCACCAGGATTCTTAATCAGACCCATAGCGATACCTGAAACAGGCTTCTTCATGGGAACACCAGCGTCCATCAGAGCCAGTGTACCAGCGCAGACAGTTGCCATTGATGAAGAACCATTAGACTCCATAATCTGAGATACTACACGAACGGTGTAGGGGAAGTCAGCAGGAATCATCTCCTTCAGACCGCGCCATGCGAGGTGACCGTGACCAATCTCACGACGACCTACGCCGCGCTGAGCCTTAGCCTCACCCGTACAGAAGGGAGGGAAGTTATAGTGGAGCAGGAAACGCTGATAACTCTTGTCGAGCACATCGTCAACCAGCTTCTCGTCGAGCTTGGTACCCAGAGTAACAGTCGTCAACGACTGTGTCTCACCACGGGTGAAGATAGAGCTTCCGTGAGGCATGGGCAGGGGCGAAACCTCGCACCAGATAGGACGAATCTCGTCAGTCTTACGACCATCAAGACGGATGCCCTCGTCAAGGATGCAACGGCGCATAGCGTCGCGCTCTACATCGTGGTAGTAGCGGTCCATCATGGCGTCGTATTCGTCGTCGGAGATCTCGACAGAACCGTCGAGCACAGTACCTGCGGCAGCAGCGGCCTCAGCAGCAGCCTTGCGCTCTGCAAAGAACTTCTCCTTGAAGTCAGCCAGAATCTTCTCGAAAGCCTCAGCACGCTGCTGCTTCTCGAGAGCCTGCTTGGTAACGTCGTAAGCGGGCTGATAAAGCTCCTTGTTCATACGCTCACGCAAAGCCTCGTCGTTCACCTCGTGATCGTACTCGCGCTTCACATCCTTGCCAAGCTCCTTGCTCAGCTCAGCCTGCAGCTCACACATGGGCTTGATAGCGTCCATAGCAGCCTTCAGGGCTCCAAGCAGATCCTGCTCAGAGACTTCCTTCATCTCACCTTCTACCATCATGATGTTCTCTGCCGAAGCACCAACCATGATGTCCATATCGGCCTCCTTCATCTGCTCGAAGGTAGGATCGATGACATACTCGCCATTGATACGGGCTACGCGCACCTCAGAGATGGGGCACTCGAAGGGGATATCTGAACATGCCAGCGCTGCTGATGCTGCAAAACCTGCCAAAGCATCGGGCTGGTCAACACCATCGGCGCTGAACAGCATTACGTTGACATAAACTTCTGCGTGATAGTTAGAGGGGAACAGCGGACGGAGCACACGGTCAACCAGACGGCTCGTCAGAATCTCATTGTCAGAGGCTTTACCCTCGCGCTTGGTGAAACCGCCAGGAAAACGACCTGCAGCGGCATACTGCTCTCTGTAGTCAACCTGCAGAGGCATGAAATCTGTTCCGGGAACTGCATCTTTTGCGGCACAAACAGTAGCCAGCAATACGGTGTTGTTCATGCGGAGCATCACGCTGCCGTCGGCCTGCTTTGCCACTTTCCCGGTCTCAATTGTGATGGTTCTTCCATCAGGCAACTGAATACTTTTCGTAATTACGTTCATCTTAAATTAAAACATCTAAAAATAAAAAATAGGTACAAAGACAGTGCAAACCGAACGCAGAAAGCCTTGCTTTATGCTGAGGCGCAGCCTGTTTTCGCGGCCGCATTGTCAAATGCGGCTGCAAAGGTACACATTATTATAATAAAAAACGAATATTCCCTGTTAGAATTATTGTTTTTTAGGATTTAAACGCCACTGAAAGGCTCCTACAGACTAAAGTATAAGCATTTTCAGGTTGTCTGGAGCAAAAAACTGTTGTGCTACATCTTGAATCTGGGCAGACGTCACTGCATCAATGTGAAGATTCAGTTCTTCGATGTTACGTTCATGACCATAATGCAGGAAATGTTTGGCGAAATCAAGGGCAAACTGCTCACGATTGTCACAGGCTATAGCCAGCTGTCCTTTCAGTTGGCGCTTGGCAGCCTGCAACTGCCGCTCCGAAAGTGAATGCTGCATGACACGATCCAGTTCACGATGTACCAAACGCAGACAACGCTTCACATCGTGATGGTCACAACCGAAATAAACGCTCCAACAGCCTGTATCACTATAACTGACCATCGAACTCTCAACAGTATAGACTAACCCATGACGTTCACGCAAAGAGAGATTCAAGCGGGCATTCATACCAGGGCCTCCAAGAATATTGTTTAGCAGGAATAGTGGCATACGACGAGGGTCGTCAAAATTGAAAGTTTGACAGCCCAACATAACGTGAGCCTGATGATGTTGGGAGGACTCAGTGGGCTTGGCGGGCTCGGCGGGAAAACCACTGAGCACAGTGTTCTCGGCTGTTTGGCCGTCGAGTGTAGAGCAGGCAGGGGGAACGATAGTCGTTTTTTCCAAACTTTTTACCAGACGTGCAAAGTTCACATTCCCATAAACAAAGAATATGGCGTTGTCGGGCCGGTAATAACGATGAGTAAACTGCAGGGCATGCTGGGTGGTAAATTGCTGCACCCGTTCACGTGTCCCCAAAATATTATGCCCTAAAGGATGGCTCTGGAAAATGAGGTTTTCGAACTCGTCATAAATCAGTTCGGCAGGCGTGTCGTTATAACTTTCTATCTCGTCACAGATGACATCAATCTCATGTTCCAGCTCGTGTTGAGGGTATTCACTGCAAAAAACAATATCGCAAAGCAAGTCAACTGCTCGCATAAAATGCTCACGCTGAATAGCGGCATAAAAAACGGTATCTTCCTTGTTGGTAAAGGCGTTAAGATCACCTCCCACACTCTCAAGGCAATTGAGAATTTGGAGTGCCGAACGGTGGTTGGTTCCCTTAAACGTCGTATGCTCACAAAAGTGAGCTAATCCCTCTTCGCCCTGTAATTCGTGACGAGCACCGGCATTAATGCCGATGCCGCAATAAACGACTGGCGAAGTGGATAGCAGATGAATGACACGAAGGCCATTGCTGAGTGTTGCTATGTTATATTTAGCCATAATCGACTGCAAAGGTACAAAAAAATCATAGTTCATAGGTCTTTTTTCAACTAAAAATCGTATCTTTGCAGGCAAAACAACAAAACTATGCGAAAAATTATTGGAATCGGCGAGACCGTACTCGACATCATCTTCCGCAACGAACAACCCATTCAGGCTGTTCCTGGAGGCTCTACATTCAATGCTATCATATCGCTTAGCAGGGCTGGCGCAAAAACCAGCTTCATCAGTGAAACTGGCAACGACCGCATAGGACGGATGATAGTAAAGTTCCTGAATGATAACGGTTGTGAAGCTGGCTGCGTCAATATGTATCCAGACTCGAAATCTCCGCTGTCGCTGGCGTTCTTGAACGAACAGAACGATGCGGAATACATCTTCTACAAAGACCATCCCCACGACCGTCTGGACTTTTCCTATCCCGACGTACAACCAGACGACATTGTGTTGTTTGGCTCGTACTACGTACTGAATCCCGTCATCCGACCTCAAGTAAAGGGTTTTCTTGACTATGCCCACGAACGGGGAGCCATTCTCTACTACGACGTCAATTTCCGTGCTTCTCACCAACACGAAGTGATGAAACTAACACCTAACCTGTTAGAGAACTTCGAATTGGCAGACATCGTGAGAGGATCTTCGGAAGACTTTGAAATTCTCTTCAAGAAGAGTGACGCTGAACAGGTATATCGTTCGCAGATTATGTTCTACACCAAAAAGTTCATCTGCACCCATGCAGCAGACCCCATCCAGCTATTTGCCGATAATGGACTGAGGAAACAATACCCTGTGGCTGAGACAGAGACGGTAAGTACCATTGGTGCTGGCGATAACTTCAACGCAGGATTCCTTTTTGGACTGTTGGTGAATAACATTAGGCGTACTGACCTCGAAATGGGCCTGACTGAGGAACAATGGGACAAGATTGTCGAGATGGGACAGAAGTTTTCTGCAGAAGTATGCCGCAGCCTTTACAACTACATTTCGCCCGAGTTCGGGGCAGAACGAAAGAAAGAACTCACGGAAGAATAACCCTCCGTGAGTTCTTTTATAATACTCCGTATTCTCTTATTTTACCACCTTGCGTGCTTCGCCATTGCCGTAAACGACGATGTTGACACCTGACGAGAGCGACTGCTGGCGTTCGCCACGCAGATTGTAGATGGCCTTCACATCATCGTTGCACTCAGCCTTTTTCTCGCTGATACCTGAACCAATACTGAAAATGGCCTCAATACTCATCGACTTGCAACTTGCGGGCGTTAGCACGAGTTTGCTACCTTCATAGTTCTTAGTCTGCTTGCTGCCTGATGTAGGTGTTGTGGTGACCTTCCAACCTGCAATAGTCTTACCCTCTGGAGCCGTAGCAGTAATAGTCAGCTGACGGTTGGGGAAAAGTTTACCGTCGAAGACTCCTTCTGAGAGTTTGATGCCATTGACTGTAACATCCTCAGGCACATCGGCAACACCCTTGTTGATGGTCACAGGGAAGGCTGTGCCGAGATTATACTGGGCACTTAAGAAGTCTAAGAAGTTGTCAGGTCGGGATTTGTAGGTAGTCGTTCCCCACCAACTACTTTCTGTATAGCCTGCGAGCCATTTCTTGGCCATTTCGAATTTATCGTTGATCTCGTTACGACTATTACCGCTCCATGTGGGATACTTGGCGCGATGGGCAACGAATTCGTCCATCGCCTCAGCCTTGATGATGTCAATGATTTCGCCTGTTCCTTTAGCATTCATGAAGTCACCCATGTAAACACAACATTTGTCGATGAACATCTGGCGCAACTCTGGATCTTCCATCATATTCCTGAAAAGACGGGTTGCAGGTTCTGTGTTTGCCCAAGCTTCACCTTGGTGCTTTTCGGGATGATAGAGCATATCAATGGTGTTAAAGTCGTTTTTTCTATCATAGAGTCCAAGTCCGAAGTCGGTATCCTTAACTATGAAACGCCATATTTTGGGCAGACCCGACTTTGTGTCATCGTCATTGGGGCGCCAGAACACGATGTTATTGCCTGGGAAGTCGATATTGCCGTAGAAGAGGTTCATAATCATGACATCCAAATATTCGCTGACGTCCATCCACTGCTCGTATTCGGCCTTGGTATGGCCCTTCTCACTATAGAAAGCCTTGAAGGCGTTATAGAATGTGGCATCTTCGCTACCTTTAAATTCCTCGATAAACTGGTCAACGCCACCTACTTGCTCGTGAGAGATTTCCACCATGTCGATGTCCTCAAGACCATTGTAGTTGCTGTAGATATTGTCTTCGTTCGAACGCTCACGAATGTTCAGCATACCCATATATTCACCATTGATGTAGAGTACGGCTGAATGGCCTGCCTGCCAGTCGAGGTCTACATGACCTGCCATCGTACGCTGGATAATGAGATCGCGAAAATACAGGTCACCGAAGTCATTACCACCATCACGGAGGGAGAACGACTTAAACTCTGTAATGCCAAGTTTCTGGTCGGGGAAGAACTCATAAGAATAACGCTTGTGATCGGGGTCGAAACGTTTGTTGGCATAGAATACCATCGACTTTAGTGCGTTCGAACGCGACTGTCCTCCCTGTATGCGCGTTTCACCCAGCTGATTGAAAGCACTGTTATTACCTTCTGCCGGGAAGAACTCTATCATCACAGGACGACGCCAGTCGTGGGTCTTCTTGTCTTCCTTGCTGTTATTATTGGCGAAAAGACCGATTTCCTTGTCATTCAGATATTTGTCGTTGGTCTGAACAGAGAATATAGGGAGGGTGATTTCCCTTGGGTGGAAGATGTACGACTGTGCCGAACTCATAGGTGACAGCCAGCCGTCGCAGAACAGTTTGGCACGAATCACCTTTGTCTTGCCGATATTGATGGGGTTCGTATATTTCGTGCTCTTACTGGTTGGCTCACTGCCGTCTGTCGTATAACGGATGACAGTACCCTCAGGAGCACCTTCAGGCAGGCTCAGTTCCAGTTGGAAGGATGCATCGCCAGAGGTTACAAAGCCTTCCTTTCCGAATACGGGAGCACCCAGGATATGCTTGGCGTCGCAAATCTCACCAGTATTAGCCTTACCTGGGGTTGGAGTAACCTGATAGCCCCACTTGTCGGCACCATCAGTCTCACGACCGAAAGCTACATCGGGGGCAGGCATCTTCTTCATGTCTGCAGGGAGGCTGTCAACAGGTTCAGCATCTTTACCCTTGAAAAGATAAACCGTACAGCCCTTACCTGACTCCAGACGGAAATCAGTATGGAAACGATTGTCCTCCTTGCCCTCCTTGTCACAGTAGATAATAACATGGCCATCAGCAGGTACTTCCTGATCAGGCAACTGCCAAGCCTTCTTCACCTTGTTTTTGTTGCTGATTTTGTAGTCCTTTAGATTAATGGCTGCATCTGTGGGGTTGTACAACTCTACCCATGAATCAGGAAATTCCTTGATGTCATCCATAATACACTCAACATTCGACTGCATCACCTCGTTAATCTTTAACGTCTGTGCTGTGGAGCTAATGCTCAGCCCCACTAATGAAAGAAAAATCAAATACTTTTTCATTGCTAGTTAGGTCTATAATTTATTAAATTCTCGATTCATCAATGAGTAGAACGCTTGCGCATTCTGCAAAAGTTGTGCAAAGGTACGAATAAGCAAGCGGAATGCCAAACAAAATTTGAGCATTTTCGATTGAAAAAACTCCTAGCGTAACATCCGAATAATAATCTGTTACAATAGCTGCAGGGCGCGTTGGAGAATGTCGTTCGTTTCGCCCATAATAGTAAAGTAGTCATTC
>JAEEGG010001679.1_pt1 | contig 58771 bp, 27 predicted proteins | sample 9134161 | NCBI WGS metagenome assembly JAEEGG01 (sample SAMN16246543, study PRJNA631951) | gut metagenome | biome: gut microbiome; feature: rumen; material: CR-attached | host: Bos | place: Iran: Karaj | collected 2018-10
GTGAAGGTGTAGCTGTTGCCCATGACGGCGATATCGGTGGCGGGCCAGTCGGTGGCGGAACTCTCCTTGATGTTCACCTCATAGCCAACGCTGTCGCCTGACCATGTGATGGCGATAGACTCGTAGGTGTGAGTTATGTTGGTTATGACCGGAGTGGGGCAGAAGGGGGCCGAGCAGGAAAGCAGCTGCATGACGGGTCGCCAAGTGTTGACCGCCTTGGTGCCAGTGTAGGCCGATGAGATGGTCAGTGGGTCGGGATTCTGAGAGTCGGAATAGTAATAGAGCACCTTATTGCCGGTGCAGGGTTCTGAACGGAACACGTAGGAGGAGGTATTGTAGTCGTTGGAGTTGTCGTCGACAATGACCATCAGGTTGGTGCTGCCGTCATAGCTGTATACCGTGTCGAGAGCAAAGAGGTTCCAACCCCGTGAGCAGTTGAGCGGACCGGTGTATACCATCACGGCGGCGGCCGTGTCGAGAGCCTCCACATCCGAAGCACTGCTGAAGGTGCTTCTGGTGGTGGGCTGGAAGTAAATGGTGCAGTTGAGCTTGTCGGTCATGGCAGTGCCGTAGTCATAGTAGTAGCCGATATACTCGATGTCCATCGGGCCGCCAATCTCAGAGCTTTCGATGATTACTTCGGAGAGGCTGTACTTGTAATAGTTGTTGACGGGGGCTTGGTAGGAGAGGCCGCTAGAGCTGGGCGAGCCAATGGTAAAGTCGAGGGAGTGGTCGCACATGGCGGTGTTGAGTGTGGCGGTGGGCGTGGCGGTCCAGTTGGCAGTGTCACCCACCGTGCAGACTGGGCGGATGTAGAAGTCGTAGATGGTCAGCGAGTCGAGCCCGGCAATGGTGAGCGGGTGGGAGGTGGTGGTGAGCGAAGTGCCAGCCGATGAACCACGGACGAACCCTTGCGGCCCGTATTCGACCTGCCATTCCATGGCGGGGGTGAGGTCGACCCAGTCGAGGGTGATACTGCTGGTGGTGGCGTGGGAGGCGTACACATGGTGTGGGACAATGCAGGTGGGAGTGTAGTCGAGAGTGAAGTCATCGGTGTAGGCACCCCATGAGCTGCCGGCACGGTCGGCCTTGAGGGCGACATATTTGCCGTTGCCCGTATAGGTCGACAGAGGGACCTGAATTTCCCTCCAATTGGTACCAGAGATACTGACGGTGTCGATGCCTACGAACGTGGCTAGGTTGTTAGGGTCGGTCATTACGCCTATCTGCAGGACGGGTGAGGCACTGGCGGAAGAGGATTTCCCCCAGAAGGTGAGCTGCAGCGAGTTGACATTGACTGAGGCGTCGACAGGAGGCAGAACGGCGCAAAGGTAGTCGCCATAGGTGCCGGTGGTGGGGGAGTTGTACCAGTAGAGGCCTTTGCTGCCTCCAGAGGTGTGGTTGTAGCTGCTTCCGCCCACATAGGGATAGCCACCCGAAGAGGTGCCGTTGTTGAGGCGAATCCAGCAGTCGACGAAGGGGCTGCCTGTCGAGGAGCTGCTAGTGGTTTCGGATTCGAAGTCTTGTGTGTAGGGAAGTGTTATAGAGTTGCAGGGTGTGTTGAAACTGTATGTTCTCCAAACGCTGGTGTCGCCGCCATTACAGATGGAGCGCACTCGGAAGGTGTATGACGTGTTGGCTGCCAGTCCCGAAAGGGTAGCACTGGTGGTGTACACGGTGACAATGCTGCCGCTGTCGACTTGGTATTGCCATACGGTGGCAGAGCCAGTCTCTGACCAAGTGAAGGAGGCGGTAGTCTGGGTCAGGCTGCTGATGGTGATGCTGTCGGGACGTGCACAGAGGGAGGGGGAGAGGGTGATATTGTCGACAGCCGGGGGAGGATTGGTGCCGCTCGAACCGTCGCAGCGGAAGATGAAGGCCAAGTGATAAAAGCCGGCAGTGGGGACGGAGACAATGTCGCTGCGGGTCAGCCAAGTGTCTTGTAGGTTGAGCTTGCTGCCCCCGTCGAGGGGTACCCAAGAGGTGGGTGTGCCGGAGGCACTGAGGCCAGAGGGTAGTGTGGTGCCAGCCGTGAGTGTCTGCGAGGAGGGGATGAGGGCGACGCGCAGGAAGTCGTAGGTGCCTTCGCCGTGGCATCTCCAGTCATAGGAGTAAGCGTAGTCGCCCGGAGTGGGGATGAACACATCGACGTATGCGTAGTCGAGGGTGCTGCTTGAGGTGGTGTAGGCGTTGGAGGTGCCGTTGTCGTTGGAGATGTAGAGGGCGTGGGTGCCGCTGCCCGTGGCGGCTGTGCCGATGACCCATTTGTTGGTGTTGCCACCGTTGGCGAGAGTCCAGGCGGCATTCTGGGCGGTACTCTCGAAGGTGCATGCGTAGGGCAGTCCGTTGTAGCTATTCGCCGTGCGGAAGGAGGCCATGCGGGTGGAGGTGGAGCCTTCGAGGCAGACGGGGGTGACGTAGACATCGTAATCGGTGGCGGCAGTGAGTCCTGTGACGGTAAAGGGCGTGGAGGTTGCCACGGTGGTGGTGCCGCTGCCCGGGGTGAAGCCGCTGATGCCGTACTCCACATTCCATGAGGTGGCGTTGCCAGTCTCTGTCCAAGTGAGGGTGAGCATGTTGGTGTCGGAATTGAGGAGTGTGATGTAGGTCACTGCTGGGCAGGCGGGAATGGGTTCGACCAAGATGTCGTCGACAAAATAGTAGGTGTTGGTGTCGGGATTGCGTGTGTATTTCAGTGCGATGTGGTCGGCTGTGCCGCTATAGTGGTTGAAGAGAACGGTCTTGAGGTCGTAGACGTTGCCAGATACATGCACCGTGTCGACAGGCACAAAGGTGCTGTCGTCCAATGGGTCTGTCATCATGCCCACTAAGATGTTGCCAGTAGTGGAGGCGGAGTTCATCTTGGTCCAGAACGAGAGTTGCAGGGTATTGATGGGGTGTAGCGAGGTGTTGATGGGGGGCAGGACGGTGATAATCCAGTCGGCATAGCTGCCTGTGGTAGTGGGCATATAGTAATAGAGGAAGCCGCTGCCCGAATGGGCCCCTGTGGGGAATGACGAGGGGCTGCCGACGTAGCCGAAATGGTACTGCGAGGCGTTGTCGAGCCGTCGGTAGCAAGGCACACCGCAATCGGGCGGGGCAATGCTGCTAGAGCCGACGGGGTATCCCTCGAAGCCCTCAGCGTAGGGCAGAGAGTCGATGGGGCCGCAGCCCGTGAGGAAAGAGATAGATGCAGAGCCGGCAAAGCCGTCCCAACAGTTGGGGGTCACATACACGTCGTATGTGGTGTTGGCCATAAGCCCTGTGAGCGTTATGCTGGTGTCGTAGGCTGTGGCCATGATGCCCAAGCCTGGGGTGAAGCCGCTGATGCCGTATTCCACAAACCAAGAGGTGTTGGCGTTGGTGTCGAGCCACGATATGTAGGCGGTGTTGGAGGTGACGTTGCTCACGGTCACCTCCACGACAGGCAGGCAGTCAGGGACGGCATCGAGAACGAGGTCGTCGATATAGCCGGTGTTGTAGTTATACCCCGAACCCTGCGGCGTGGGGAACTTGAGGGCAGCGTGGCCGTGATGTCCGGTGTAGGAGTTGAAACGCACGGCGTGGTTGGAATAGGTGGTGGAGCCGATGGAGCGTACCGTATCGACAGGTATGAATGTGCGTGGGTCGGCAGGGTCGGCCATCACGCCTACTATAGCTTCGGCCTTATAGTTGCTGTTTGTGTTGCCACCTCTCATTTGGAATCGCAGTTCGAGGGTGCCGATGGGGTAGAGGACAGAGTCGGTGCAAGGCAGTACGGCGTACTGGTCCGAGTCGGCAGCGGAGTGGTATGAGTAGTATCTCAGGCAGTTCTCGCCACTATAGGCATCGCTGCTGCTATTGTATATGATGGGGTAGCCGCTATAGTTGGCGCGTGTGCCGTGGTTGATGTAGGCCCAACAGTTGGGCAGGTTGTTCACAGAACTGCTGGTGGTAGTGAAGCCCTCATGGCTGTCGAAATCTTCTGAGAATGGCAGGCTCGTAAGGTAGCTGCAGGCGGTGGTGGCGTTGACGCTCACCGCCTCGCTCGTGTCGGCCTCGGTGGGGCAGAGGGCTCGCACCGAGAGGGTGTATGGGGTGTTGGGAGCAAGGCCTCCAAAGGTGTACAAGGTGTCGGTGGCGACATACTCGTTGGTGCCGTCGCTCACCAACCACGAGGTCTCGCTACCCAAGGCATACCATGAGATGGCGATGGAGTCGGGTGTGGTGCGGCAGACGGTGACGGTTCCCACTGGTGGGCATGAAGGCAGATGGTCTATCGTCACGTCGTCGATGAGCAGGCTGTTGTAGCCCGTGGTGGGTTGGGGCACCTTGATGGCGATATAGCCGTGGGGACCGCGATAACGTCCCATCAGTACTGTATGCTCCGCGTAGGTTGTCGAGCCGTGGGTCTGCACTGTCTCTATGGGTACGAATGTGTTGGTGTCGGCAGGGTTGGTCATCACGCCCACGACGGCATAGGAGTTGTAGGACGATGAGGTTGACCGCATCCAGAACGACAGCTGTAGTATCGAAAGCGGCAACGCCACCGAGTCGGTGGGGGGCAGCACTGCTATCTGGTCTGAGTAGGTGCCGGCAGTGGTGTAGGTATGGAACCGCATGGCGTTGCTCCCGCTGTAGGCGTGGGTGTCGTTTTGGTATATGATGGGATAGACGCTGTAGTTGATGCTGGTGCCAATGTTGTAGTGGCTCCAGCATGAGGGCATGTTGTTGGCTGATGGGGTGTCGGAGTCCGACCCTGCTGTGCTCTCGAAGTCCTCGGTAAAGGGTAGGGTGGTAAGGAAGTCGCAGGTGGTGTGGAATGTGGCAAAGGCTGTGTCGCTGATGTCCGAGCCGCAGTTGGCCACAATCATAAGGGTGTAGGGTGTGTTGGGCGTGAGGTCGGTGAGGGTGATGGTGGTGTCGTAGGCCACTGCCGACCAAGCACTGTCGAGGGGATAGCCCGTAGGCATGTATAGTAGCGACCAGCTGGATGCCATCCCTACGCCTCTCCACGCCACGTCGATGCTGGTGGGCCCGGCATTGGCGGTAGCGATTTGTGTGACAGATGGGCAGGGAGGCATGGCTTCAATGGCTACGTCGTCGATATACAGGTAGTTGTAGCCCGTGGTGGGCTGCGGGGCTTTGATGGCTATGTTGCCGTGCGGCCCGCGGTAGCCGGCCAGATATACCGAGTGGTGGCTGTATGTGGTCGAGTTGTTGGTATAGACCGTCTCAACGGGTATAAACGAATTTGCGTCATAAGGATTGCTCATCACGCCCACTACCACATGGGAGTTGTACGACTCTGTGTGGGCGCGCATCCAGAACGACAGCTGCAGTCCCGTCAGGGGTAGCACAGTGGAGTCGGTAATGGGCAGAATGGCTGTCTGGTTGCCATAGGTGCCTGCGGTGTAGTAGGTGTAGAACCGCATCGACTTGGTTCCGCTGTAGGCGTGGGTGCTACTGGCATACACTATGGGGTAGCCGCTGTAGAGGGAGCTGGTGCCGGTGTTGTGATACCACCAGCAGGGTGGCAGATTGTTTGTCGCCACCGATGTAGCAGAGGTGCCTTCCACATATTCGAACGTCTGCAGGTAGGGTAGTGAGGTAATCATGGCACATTGCGTCATCGTTGTGGTGTTGCTGAAATTGCTGGTGTCGCCGTTTTGGCAGAGCCCTGCAACTTGTATCTGATAGTTGGTGGCGGGGGCGAGGCCGGAGATATGTATCGTGGTGTTGGTTGCCACGGTGTCGAGGGCCGCCGTGCCGTTGGCTGTCAGCCGCACAATCCACGACGTGGCATCCGAAGGGTTGGTCCAACTCAGATCGAAACTGACAGAGTCGATGTCGCTCACCGTTAGGTTAGTGGGCTTAGGGCAGGCCTCAGCGGGTGCGTCAAAACGATAGTAGCGGCCCCACTCAGGCCAGTTGCCTGATGCGATGCCCAGATAGGTTCCCGACGTGAAATGGGTGGCCACATGGCTGCCATCGACGTACCATCCGTCGGATGAGTTGACGCAGAGCCCCGGCTGGCGCGACACTGCCGGCGCAGCTGCCGGCGCAGGGCCATACACCACCTCCACATCTCCATTGTGATAGAGGTGTACCTGCCATTTGTATAGATTGCTTCGCGTACTGGTGTTGTAGGTGCCCATGCAAAATTCTACGCACAGGAGCGAGTCGCTGTTTGAGTCCACCGTGTTCAAAGCCCTCACATAGTGCGTTCCCGTTGCCCCATAGCCGTCGCAGGCGAAGAAGTTAATCTTCGGGTTGTTCACGTTGGCGTTGGTCGACGAGAATGGGGTGGCATAGCTGCCCGTTCCCGTCACTGTGGGACCCAGGCGCAGGTTGCCGTCGGTGTTGACGGAATATTGCGTGTAGGAGCCTGCCGCAAACGGGAATTCGAACCCCATGTTTTGCACAGCCGATGCCCTTTGGCGGTTGTTGGTGGGGGTGAGAATCTGTGTGGCACCAGCCATGTCGATCCACTTCGTCGTGTCGATGTTGGTCGAATAGGTGTAGTCCCCTAATGTCTGGGCCTGCGCAAGCAGTGGGGTGACTGTTGTTGCCACGAGGAGCACCATCTCTAGAAGGGATTTCCGAATAGTCGGACAATCTGATAACCTGGTAAAATGCTGTTTCATAAGTATTGCCTTTTTTTATTTATAATTATAATAACATGTTTTTTTCTTATCTAGAATGAACTAGAATGAATTAGATTACTTATCCCCTATCTAGGGTACGTTGTAAACGGATTTGCAAAAGTATATAAAAAAAACGTTTTTTACAACCGTTTAACAATTAGCTATTATTTTTTAACATTTATTATCAGTCTCCCTTATGAGTGACTAGTCTTTGACATATTACGCTCTAGTAAAACATATGACTGATTTTTGCCATATAGTCTCAATGTCGTTTAATTCTCCACTTCGTTTTACTCCGTTATCGAAGAGCCACTGGCTCTTCTTCATCTTCAAGACGCTAGGAGTGAGTTTTTTCTGTCACCGCACTGCGCTACGCTTGTACGGTATTATTGAGATTCAGCCTCTTCGAGGCTGTAAAAAATCAGTCATATATCAAACTAGAGCCAATTATTTTTAAGATTCTCCTCGAATAATGGCCTTTCAGGCCGTTAAACCATCTTTGATTATATTGCCATATTTTCCTTCTTAGAAGGAGATAAAATTCAAAACTCTTCCTTCTAAAAAGGAAAAGTTTTGTATCTTTGCATCTTGTAAATAATACATGAATTGTACGAAGTGACGGATAAAGAGTTTGTAAAACAGATAATTGTAAATAATCAAGAACGTTTTGCAACCAATAGGTTGGTGCAGCGAGACGAAGAACTACCCATATCCAGTGGCAAAATAATTACAGTCTCAGGTGTTCGCCGATGTGGAAAATCTGCGCTCCTAATGCTGACTATTGAAAAAATACTTGCTACGGGCATCGACAAAAGAAAGATACTCTTCTTCAACTTCGACGACGAGCGTATCCGTTTCAATGGTGAAAACTTAGATATGATAATCACCGCCTACCGAGAGCTGTATCCCGATATACCTCTGCGTGATGCATATTTGTTCTTTGACGAAATACAGCTTGCCGAAGGCTGGCATAGCTTTGTCCGTCGTCTATATGAGGAGGTGTGTCCGAATATCTTCATAACAGGTAGCAACTCGCAAATGCTTTCCTCTGAGATAGCCTCCTCGCTGCGAGGGCGTTCGTTGCAATACGAAGAATACCCTTTGTCGTTCAACGAGATATGCCGCTTCCTTGGTGTCGAAACCAACATTTATAGCGACTCTTCGCGTGGAAGACTTGCCTCCCTTTTCGACGAATACCTCACATGGGGTGGTTTTCCCGAAGTGGTGATGGCGGAGCCACAGTTGAAAGACCGCATTTTGAGTGATTACTTCTATGTTATGCTCTATCGCGACTTAGTCGAGCATTTCAACATCAACCCTGCCACAACGGCTCGCTACTTCATCCGCCGCGTAATGGAGAACATCACCAAACCCACTTCGGTAAATAAGATATACAACGAATTGAAATCGCAAGGCTTGGCTGTGAGCAAAGATAAGGCCTACTCCCTTTCCGAGCAGTGCAATGCCATATACCTCTTCATGCCATTATACCGCTACACGGGTAGTATGCAGCGGTCTATGACATCCGACACAAAGTTCTATTGTATCGACATGGGATTGAGAAAGCAGACCCTCAAGCCGCAGAACGACGACAACGGCAAGATGCTCGAAAATGCCGTATTCCTCCACTTGAAACGAATGCTCGGCCCCACTCAAAATCTCACTTATTACAAAGGACAAGGCGAGTGCGATATGGTCGTCAGTCGATACGAAGAAGTCGAGCAGCTTATTCAGGTGTCGTGGGACATTAGTGATTACGATACTCTCCAGCGTGAAATAGCTGGCCTAGCCGAGGCATCAAAGAACACAGGCTGTAAGTATCTGACTTTAGTCACACACGACGAAGAACGCGACATCGAGACCCCGTCAGGAACAATACACGTCCTACCCGCATGGAAATGGGCGTTGACCTGGCATAAAAAGAGGCTCCGCCGCAACGCCAGAGACTCTTGTGTGGTCTGAAAAACATTCGGCTATAGTATCTCCGATAGGATTGCCGTTTTGTTAGCGCGCTCGTTCCATATGTTGAGTACGGCTCGACTGTGTTTTTATTGTCTCCATGGGCAACTTTCATAGCCATTGATAAATAACGTGTTCGTGCCGTGCCTAACCCCCTCGAATGTTCGCTCCTTCATCAATAGTTATTGGATTCTTAGTTGCTGTAGGGAGCGAAGAACGGGGTTTATTCTATTGATTGAAAGTGCGTTGATGGTGGGAGTGAGGATGGGGTGAGGTGGGGTGCAATTAAAATAGTGTGGGCATACAATATTATTGGCGGAAGCGCGTTATCATGGCTACAATAAAATATTGTGCATTATGATCCGAAAGAAATCATATCTTTTAAAAATCTCTGCCTGTTTCGTGATGGCGATGCTGCTGGCGTTGCCGGCGCAGGCCCGCAAGAAACCGACCTACGAGATTACGCTGAAAATCAATGGCGGTGTGGACTCGGTGATGTACATGGGCTATTATTATGCCAAGGGCAACCAGCCGATAGACACGGCCTACGTTAACAAAAAAGGCCAGTTTGTGTTCACCAGCACCACCGACACGCTCGCTCCGGGACTCTACTTTTTTGCCAACCCTGTGGGAAAGTATGTCGAGTTTGTAGTCTATCACGAGAAGCCTTTCTTCACCTTCGAGACCGACCAGAAGGATTGGACGTCGAACATGCGGGTGAGGGGTAGCGCGGAGAACGAGTTCTTCTTCGACTTCCACCGCGTGGATACGGAGATTGACAAGGATTTGGCGGTGCAGCAGATGAAGCTCGACTCGGCCGACTATGTCAAATACAGACGGAAGCAGCTGCTCAAGTTGGATAGCATCAAGATAAGCTATATCAAGAGCAATCCCGACCGTTTCTTGTCGAAGATGATGATGGCCACCAAGGACGAGGAGCCGCCGCTGGTGGACGAGAAGGGCGACTCGTTGACCCTCGACCAGCGGAAGATGTATTACGTCGACCACTATTTCGACAATATCCCGCTGGACGACAACGCCATCATCCGCACTCCCAAGGCTGTGTTCTACGACAGGGTGATGGATTTCTTCGACAAAATCTTGAAGTATGCGCCCCCACAGACGGTTATCAGCTACTTGGACCCCGTGTTGGACCGCGCCAAGGCCGCGCCTGACGTGTTCAGCTACCTGGTTATGGCCATGATGCAGAAGTATCTGCAGAGCCCAGTGGCGGTGTACGACGAGGTGTATGTCCACATTGCCAAGAAGTATTACGACAGCGACGACAACTTTTGGTCGACACCCAGCAATATCGACAAGGAGATGCAGCGCGTCAACAAATGGGACCGACTACTGGTGGGGCGGGAGGCTCCGGAGCTGATACTCTACGACACCCTGCGTGTGCCCCATTCGCTGCATTCGTTGCCCAACAAGTGGAAACTGCTGATATTCTGGTCGCCCAGCTGCAGCCACTGCCAGCACATCATCCCCAAGGTGTACGAAATCTTCGAGCAGTACCGTGAGCAGTACGACATCGGGTCCTTCACCATCCTCAGCGACCCCGACGACAAGACGCGCAAGGAGTGGCGTGAGTTTATGGCCAAGCACGGCATGAACAGCGCGGCGTGGCTGAGTCTCGACGGTGGCGAGGCCAATGTGGACTGGCACGCGGTGTACGACATCCAGACCACGCCCCAAATCTATCTGATAGACGAAAACAACATCATTCAGGCAAAGAAGCTGGGCGAGAACTCGCTGGAGGGCATTATCAAGGCCATCTGCGGGAAAGAGTAGGGAGGAGGAGCGGAGTTGGCAGAATAGTCTGAATGGTCGGATTAATCCGAATCGTAAGATCTCTCAGATAAAAAGCGACAAATGACAAAATTAATTATATCATGAAAAAAACTACAATTTTGGCCGTTGGCATTGCCGCAGTGGCGGTGCTGGCTGGCGGATGCAAGAAAACTATGGACAACCCATTCTTCGCCCCATGGGGCACACCCTACGAAATCCCCGATTTCGCGAAAATTAAGACCGAGCATTACATGCCCGCCTTCCAAGAGGGCATGAAGCAGCAGATGGAAGAAATCGATGCCATCGTCAACAACAGCGAGGCTCCGACTTTCGAGAACACCATTGAGGCCTTTGAGTACAGCGGCGAGCTGCTCGACAAGGTGTCGGGCGTATTCTTCAACCTCAGCGAGTGTGAGAACAGCGACGAGATGGAAGCCATTGCGGAGGAGGTGACACCCCTGCTGTCGGCTCATGGCGACAACATCGCCCTTAATGCCAAGCTCTTCGAGCGAATCAAGGCGGTCTACGACCAGAAGGACAACCTCGGTCTGAACCCCGAACAGATGCGCCTGCTCGACGAGACCTACAAGGGCTTTGTGCGCAGCGGTGCCAATGTGCCTGAAGAGCAGCAGGCCCGTTTCCGTGAGTTGAACGAGCAGATAGCCTCCCTGACGCTCCGTTTCGCACAGAATGTGCTGAAAGCCACTAACGACTATCAGCTGGTGCTCGACGAGGCTCCCGCCGGCATCACGGCCGACCAGATTGCATCCGCCAAGGAGGCAGCCGATGCCGACTCCGCCACCAAGGGCAAGCTGGTGTTCCGTCTCAACCTGCCCAGCTGGGAACCCTTCATGCAGAACTGCGCCGACCGCGACCTGCGCAAGCAGATGTGGGAAGCCTACAGCACCCGTTGCGATGGTGGCAAGTACGACAACACTAAAATTATCGACACGCTGGTGAACCTCCGTCTGGAGCGTGCCAACATCCTGGGTTTCCCCACCCATGCCGACTATGTGCTCGACGACTGCTTGGCCAAGACTCCCCAGGCTGTGTACGACTGCCTGATGCAGATTTGGCGTCCGGCTTTGAACAAGGCTAAGGCGGAGTGTGCCGAGTATCAGAAGATGATTAAGGCCGACGACCCCACCGCCAAGCTGGAACCTTGGGATTGGCGCTACTATAGTGAGAAGCTGCGCAAGGAGAAATATGCCCTCGACGACGAGGTGGTGCGCCCCTACTTCTCGCTTGACAATGTGCGCGAGGGTGCCTTTGCCACTGCCACCAAGCTCTACGGTATCACTTTCCGCGAGAACCCCGACCTGCCCACCTACAACAAGGAGGCCCACGCCTACGAGGTGATGGACGGCGGCAACGTTATCGGTATCCTGTATATGGACTTCTTCCCCCGCGCCAGCAAGCGCAGCGGTGCGTGGATGACTGAGTTCCGTGGACAGAAGGTGAATCAGAAGGGAGAGAACGTCATCCCCATCATCCAGGTGGTGTGCAACTTCACCAAGCCCACGGGCGACAAGCCTTCGCTGCTGAACTTCGACGAGAGCGAGACACTCTTCCACGAGTTCGGTCATGCCCTGCACGGCCTGTTGAGCAAGTGCCACTATCCCTCGCTGGCTGGCACCAATGTGCCGCGCGACTTTGTGGAGCTGCCTTCGCAGATTATGGAGAACTGGTGCCGCAACCCGCAGGTGATGAAGACCTACGCCAAGCATTATCAGACTGGCGAGGCCATCCCCGACGAGCTGATTGCCAAGATTGCCGCTGCACAGACCTACGGACAGGGCTTCATCAACACCGAGCTGTTGGCAGCCTCGCTGCTCGACATGGACTACCACAGCCTTGCCGTCAAGCAGGCCATCAATGCCGACGAGTTTGAGAAGATGCACCTCAATGCCATCGGTCTTATCCCCGAGATTATCAGCCGCTACAAGAGCCCCTACTTCCAGCACATCTTCACCACTGGTTACGATGCTGGCTACTACAGCTATACTTGGACGGCCATCCTCGACCACGATGCCTTTGCCGCCTTTGTGGAGAGTGGCGACCTGTACAACCCCGAGTTGGCGAAGAAGTTCCGCCATATCCTTGAGAGCGGCAACACCGAAGACCCGATGCAGATGTACATCAACTTCCGTGGCAAGGAACCCAGCGTCACCCCGCTGCTGAAAGACCGTGGACTGATTTAATTGATAATCGGAATAATCGGAATGGTCGGAAGATTAAGAATAATCCGACCATTCCGACTTCTCCGATAAAAAAGTTAATAATATGTCAGACGAAGTAAGAAAACTCTATCGCAACCCTCGTGACAAGAAAATCGCAGGGGTTTGCAGCGGCATCGCTGAGTACCTCAGTGTCGATGTCACCGTGGTGCGTATACTCTTTCTGATTGCCTTGGTGTGTGGGGGATTCGGCCTGTGGATATACTTGATTGTTTGGCTTGTTGCCCCCGAAAGAGCCTGATATGAAACGATTGATATTGTTGTTGGTCGTTACATTCATTTGGAATGTGGCGAAGGCGCAGGACAGCTCTGCTGTCGAGATTGTGGGCTACACCACGCCCAACTACGAACAGATAAAGAAGGACTGCAACGATAAGAAAAGCCCTCGTTACTACCCCACGCTCGTCAAGCGTTTTGCTGCGGTTGACACCACCCTCCAATTGGAGGATATGCAGACGTTCTATTATGGGCAGGCAATCCTTGATGGATTTTGGCCATATAGTCATTATGATGAGTTTGACGAAATCCGCGCCATCATGCGCAAGGACGAGGCTCCCACCATCGAAGACACCCGAAAGATAGTCAAGCTTGCCGACGCTGTGATTGCAAAGTACCCTGCCGAACCGATGGCGTATTACTATAAGTTTGTCGGGCAGAGCATGGAATGTGAATACTTCGGAGGAGATACGGCTGAAATGCAGCGGACGCAGTTGCAGTTTCAGATGCTGTTCTACACCATTGCCGGCACTGGCAATGGCCTCACGCCCGAGTTGGCGATGCATGTGGTGAACGTAGCGCACGAGTACATGATGATGAACATGTATGGTTTCCGTTCATCGAAGCAGGCATTGATGAGTATCGACGGCCACAGTTACGACATGTTCCTGATTGACACAAACGAGTACGGTGTGGACACCCTCTATTTCAACATCGACCGCATTCTTGGAGCATGGGGCGATGCCTTGTCCAAAGCCGCGTCGGAACCTACCACAACGATAGACTTGGAATTGGGTGTAAAGTTCGTATTGGAGCTGGAAAAGCCCAAGCGGAAGAACAGCAAGTTTGTGCTGGTATCGAAAGAATATGTGTCGGATACGCTGATTAGCGACCGCGACAGCCTATTCCGTGAGCCTGTGCTGGAAAACCAGATAGTGGGCTATTTCTGCCCAATGCGCCTGTACGAGGGCAGCGAAAGTGTATACAACTGTCTCGTGTTCATCAGCAACTGCGGCAAGGACCAGCTCTATTATGATGTTTTCATTGCAGCCGGAGACCACAAGGAGTACTTCCAATCTTCGAATAGTGGCATGCCGCGTGGCGTGATGATGAACGAGATGTGGCAGACCGACGTGCAAGGCCTTCGCATCAGCAACATTCGGACGAAAGAGTGATTTTTTTCATTTCCATGCAGTCTTTCTTAGAGAAAATGTCTCTAAAGAGACATGACGGACATGGAACGATTGGTAGAACAGGCGAAGACTGGCGACAGGCAGTCGCTAAACACGTTATACCACCGCTATAGGCAGCGTGCGTTTGCCATTTGTCGCCATATCACGCACGACAAGGAAATCTCCGAAGAGCTTGTTGACGACGCTTTCCTCATTGCTTTTAGCAAGTTGGACCATCTCAACGACCCAGAGAAGTTCGAGCATTGGCTGTCGGCTATTTCGACGAGGCTGGCATTGCGCCATGTGAAACGTCGGCCTGAAAGCAGAACTATTCCAATCTCTCATATAGAAGGTTTCGATGTACCCGTTGAAGCATATGATCCCCCGTTCGCGCCAGAGGAGTTGCAGGCAGCCATAGATCGGCTGCCTACTGGATATCGACAGGTGCTCACCATGGCGGTGATTGAGGGCAAACCTCACAAGGAGATTGCGCAGGCACTGAGTATTGAGCCCCATTCCTCCTCATCGCAGTTGTATCATGCCCGTGTGATGTTGCGACGTATTCTTGGACCGCTGCTGTGTGCCATGCTGTTGGTCGTGCCTCTCATTATGACTCAAGACCAAGGAGGCGACAACCCTCAGTTGTCGGCCCGTGTACCTGCAATGCCAACGGTTGGGGAGCCAACGGTGTTGCCCGAGACGATTACTAACATTCCTACAATGACGGTTTGTAATACTCACACTGCATTGGACGAGCAGCCTATTGCGATGCGGCAGAACGACACTGCATTTACTATACATACCTCCCCATGCAATGAGAATACTGTCTATACCTTTGCGCCCAATAAGGTGTATGGTAACATGAAGTCGAATCTAGTAACGGCTCATGCAATAAGTGGATGGTCGGTGGCGGTGGCGATGACGCGTTCGCTATCGGGAGTGGAAATAACGCAGCGACCGCATGCATTGTTGCTGCCCACGGTATCAGCTACTAGCAACCATGGCCAGAGCGTGTCAATAGCCAATTGGCGCGACTGCAAACGGTATGTGTTGGAGAATAGTAGTCTATTCTCGGACGAGGTGGCGGCAGCACTGATACGAATAGCTCAAAGCAATGAATTAGACAATGATGGCGAGATAATCCGCACGGAATCTCACGAGCCACCGTCTACCATGGCAGTTGTGCTCCATTATGCAATAGACAGTGTGTTCGCCCTATACGCGGGCATGGCTCACGGAGAATACCGCTCTTATTTCCAGACTGGAGTCGGTCGTGACAGAATTGATGAACGGCAGAGCGTTACTTACCTTGAGGTTCCCATCGGAGTGACCTATAATGTGTGTATGACATCTCGATTCGGTTGTCACCTATCTGCCGACCTCTCGCTACAGTTGCCTTTGTCTCTTCAGAGAAACACCAGTTTTGTAGTCGGAGGGCAGACAAACGATGGGGTGGCAGAACTACCCATTTTCGAGCAGTCGGAACAAATAAAGTCACCCAACATTATGGCAGGGGTGAAAGTTGGCGTGCATTATCGTCTGACAGAGCACATTGGTTTCTTTGTAGAGGGTGGCATTAGTTATACAATTATTGGTGGGCAGTCCATTGTCACCTATGCCACGGTTCACCCCTTAGTCATTTCTGCCCAGACAGGACTACGTTATACATTATAGTTGTCGGAGCGTGCAGTCTTTTGTACGCAGTTGGTCTCTATAGAGGAAAAACCTAAAGACCAATATGTACAAAGTAACTGATTACCTGACTAGCGGACTGCTCTATGCCAACAACAGCCTGCATCCGCACCACAAGCAACTAAGCCAACTGATGATTTATGCCACCACGGCATGTCAGTCGCGCTGCCAGCATTGTTCTATTTGGAAGAAGCCTCATGAGAATCTGTCGTTCGACGATATTGTGCGGGTGATGCAAAGCAACTGCGTGAAACCTTGTACTACGGTGGGACTCGAAGGTGGCGAGTTTATACTTCACCCACAGACAGAACAAATTCTCGACTGGTTTATGCACCACCATCCCAACTACACATTGCTCTCCAACTGTCTTGCTCCCGACAGGCTGATTGACCTCACGCGGCGATATTGGCCGAAACATCTTTACCTCTCCTTGGATGGTAACCGCCAGACGTATATCCACATGCGGGGATGCGACGGCTATCCAAAGGTGATGAGAGTGATTGAAGCCTTATCTGACGAGGTGCCTATCTCGTTGATGTTCTGTCTGTCGCCGTGGAATAGCTTTGGTGATATGGAATATGTCATCCGTTTGGCCCAGCAGCACCACATCGATGTGCGGGTTGGCATCTATGGCACCATGGCATTCTTTGATACGACAAGCGACCTTCTCGTAGCAACAGACTTCGCTTCCCAGATACCCCATGCTGTTCATGAGACAAGCGAGAATTACGACTATGTGGCACTCTACGACCAATGGCGCAATGGTCATCTTCGTCTTCCTTGCCTTAGCATAGGCAACCAAGCTGTGATTCATGCCAATGGCAACGTCCCCATCTGTCAGAACCTCGACTGTATACTCGGCAACATTCACAATCAGTCGTTCGACGATATTTGGAATAGCCATACATCTTGTAGTCTTCAACGTCAATATGGTATGACATGCAATGGGTGTTGGATTAATTTCCATCGCAAGTACGACATCATCCTGCTTCGCACACTCGAGCGTATTCTCCCCAAGCGGATGCTGGAGAAACTGTATGGTCCCTACTGGTGGTGCGAAGACCATAGTGTTACTTACCGCCAGTATTTTAAGAGCTGCCAATTATGATGAGAAGACTTATCAATCAGGCTCGCCGATTGAGAACAGAGGCTGCGTTGGCGCGTTCCTGCAATCGACATTATGCCTTTGTGGGCATAGGCGGTCACAGCATGGCGAATCTTTATCCTGTTCTGAATCTTTTGCACGTGCCGTTAAAATACATTTGTGTCACATCCTCTCGTAAAGTCAAACTTATTGATTCAAATCCTGGTTTCAAACATGTTGTTGCGACAACCTCCCTTGACATGGTTTTGGACGATCCAGAGGTGGCGGCAGTCTTCGTGTCGGCAACGCCTGCTGCCCATTATCGTATTGCTACGGCCGTCTTGCAGCATGGTAAAGCTTTATTCATTGAGAAACCGCCATGCCAAAACTTGCTTCAGCTCGAGTCTCTAATCAATCTTCAAAAACAGGTGTGTTCTTATGTGCAAGTGGGAATGCAGAAACGATATGCACCTGCCATACGTAGGCTAAAGACACGATTAAAAGGCGACACGGTTTATAACTACACAATGCGCTATTGTGTGGGGCATTATCCAGAGGGTGATGCCTTCACGGATCTTTTTATCCATCCGATAGATCTGGTCATACATCTTTTTGGCGCAGCCGAGGTTGTGTCGATGCATTTCGTGGCAGAACATACTGTGGTGCTGATGCTTGCTCATGGTGATGCGGTGGGAACGGTAGAATTATCCACTGGCTATTCATGGGCAGCACCTGTTGAGAGTATGACTGTTCACACTCGTTTAGGTGTCTACGCCCTCCCCAGCATAGATGTACTCACGTTTCAACCAGTGGAAGTGTCATTAGCGGGCATTCCGTGGGAGAAGATAAGACATTACAACGGCTCAGTGGAGTACCTTTGTCGTCACGATAGTTTCTCCCCAATATTGGAATCGTCTACATGGGTCGAACATGGTTTCTATCACGAATTGAAAGACTTTGTGGATAAGGTTGAGGACCGTGTGTCTGTATGGCATCGAATTCCTCTTAATACCTGCCCTACCCTTCAGTCTCTGTTGCCAGTGTATCAAATAATAGACACCTGCCTACAGCAATTGTAAGTGTGTAGGCAGGTGTTGTATAATAAAGGAGATGATCTGTCTTATAGCATCTGTTTCACCATCTCGGCTAGCTCGTTGGCGCGGACTTCGGTGTGGGCCTCACTGTAGATGCGGATGATGGGCTCGGTGTTGCTCTTGCGCAGGTGGACCCAGCCGTCTTCAAAGTCAATCTTCACACCGTCGATGGTGCTCACCTGGCAGTCGGCTTTGGCACTATAGAGGGCAGCCACCTTCTTGAGCAGTGCGTCCACGTCCATGTCAGGAGTGAGGTCTTTGCGGTTCTTGGAGATGATGTAGTCGGGGTAGGTCTTGCGCAGTTCGCTGACCTTCATGCCTTTCTTGGCAAGCAGGGTGAGGAAGAGTGCCACGCCTACCAGTGCATCGCGACCGTAGTGCAGTTCGGGGTAGATGACACCTCCGTTGCCCTCACCACCGATGATGGCTCCCGTTTGGCGCATCAGGGTGGTGACGTTCACCTCGCCCACGGCAGAAGCGTTGTATTCACAGCCGGCATACTTGCGGGTGACATCGCGCAGGGCACGCGACGACGACATGTTTGACACGGTGTTGCCAGGCGTATGGCTCAGCACATAGTCCGCCACGCTCACCAACGTGTATTCCTCGCCAAACATCTCGCCGGTTTCGCATACCAGTGCCAAACGGTCCACGTCGGGGTCGACGACGATGCCGAGGTCGCAATGCTCATTGCGCACGGCATCGGATATTTGGGTCAGGTTCTGTGGTATGGGTTCGGGATTGTGGGCAAAGTGGCCTGTGGGCTCGCAGTTGAGCTCCACCACGTCGTTCACGCCCAAGGCGCGAAGCAGGCGCGGTATGGCGATGCCGCCAGTGGAATTGACCGCATCCACGCAGACGCGGAAATTGGCCTTGGCAATGGCTGCCTTATCTACCAAAGGCAGTGCCAGCACACGCTCAATGTGGTGGTCGATGGTGTCGAAGTCCTCCGTCACCTGTCCCAGCGTGTCGACATCGCAAAAGTCGAATTCTTCAGCGTCGGCAATGCGGATTACCTCGTTGCCCTCGGCAGCGTCGATAAATTCGCCACGGCTGTTGAGCAGTTTTAGCGCGTTCCAATGCTTGGGGTTGTGCGATGCGGTGATGATGATACCGCCGTCGGCATGTTTGTCTATCACGGTCATCTCGGTGGTTGGTGTGGTGGAAAGACCTGTCTCAATCACATCGATGCCCATGCCTTGCAGTGTGCCAACCACCAAGCGGTCGACCATCGCGCCACTCAGTCGTGCGTCGCGGCCGACTACAAGGGTGAGACGTTTGCCATTGGCATTACGTTGTAAGAAAGTGGCGAAAGCCGATGTAAATTTCACCACGTCGATAGGACTGAGGCCGTCGCCGGGCTTGCCGCCGATGGTGCCTCTAATGCCAGAAATAGATTTTATTAAGCTCATATTGAAAATTAAAAATTAAGAATTAAAATTATTTAGAATCAAAAATTAAGAATTAATATTATTAGAGATTAAGACTGGATGCGTCAGCTAAAATATTAATTTTTAATTTTTAATTTCTCAAGGTATTCTTTCCAAGCCTCGTAGCGTTCGCCTTTGAGCACACGGGGGAATTTGCTGGCACCGCCCGCCTTGCCCAGCCGCTCGCGCATGAAGTCGTAGAACACTTGCGTGGGTAGCACATCGATGAAAAGCTGCTTGACTGCCTCCTGTCGCTCCACGCGATAGTCGTCGTTCAACTCACAAAGGTAGCCGTCGATCTTTTTGATGGCCTCCTGTGCGTCCAGCGGATTGTCGGTACCTAGGTACCAGTGGTGGGCAAACATCGAATCGTGTCGTATGCCTGCCACCGTAAACTCGCAGATGTCCACGCCCATTTCTTCTGCCAGCATCTCCACTGCGCGGTTCATATTATCTTGCGACAGGTGCTCGCCGGCCAAACTGAGGAACTGCTTGGTGCGTCCTGTCACCATCATGTCGCCGTGCTTGATGTTGGAGAATTTCACCGTGTCGCCAATCAAGTAACGCCATGCACCGGCGCAGGTGGAGAGCAGTATCGCGTAGTCGCGTCCTGCCTTCACTTCCTTCAGCGTTAGCGTCTGGCAGTCGGGGCGAATGTTTCCTTCTTCGTCGAAATTGTCCTCGTTGAAAGGGACAAACTCGAAATAGATACCATTGTCCACCAGCAGTTGCATCTTGCGCCGCTTGAGGTTCACTTGATAGGCTATGTAGCCTTCTGATGCAAGGTAGCTCTCCACAAACAATACCTCCTTGCCAAACAGCCGCTCAAAACTCTTCTCGTATGGCGCAAAGGCCACACCGCTATGCACATATACCAGCAGGTTTGGCCACATCTCGTGGATGTTCTTCAACTTGTATTCCTTGACGATGCGTTCCAGCAGTATCTGCACCCATGCCGGCACTCCCACCAGCACTCCGATGTCCCACGTGGGGGCAGCTTTAACCATCTTGTCGAGTTTCTCGTTCCAGTCTTTCATCTGCGAGATTTCTTGCCCTGGTTTGTAGAAAAACTCAAACCACTTGGGGATTCTTCCCGCCGAGATGCCCGAGAGGTCGCCAGCATAGTATTTTCCTTCGGGGTAATATTGCAGGTCGGTGCTGCCTGCGATGCAGAGGATGCCGGAATCGTAGAATGAGGCGGGGAAGTTGTATTGCGAAGTGGAGAGGAACTGTCGGGTGCCCGCCCGGGTGATGCTGTTGAGCATGGCCCGCGTGATGGGGACAAACTTGCTGGAGGCTTCCGAGGTGCCCGAGCTGAGGGCGAAGTATTTCACCTTGCCCCTCCACGCCACGTTGCGCTCGCCTTTCAGGTTTCGGTACCACCATTCGCGGTGCATCTTGTTGTAGTCGAACACCGGCACCCGCTTGCGGAATTCTTCGGTGATGTTGCCAGATCGCAATATCTCGGAGAATCCGTATTTTTCGCCAAAAGCGGTGTGTTGGGCACGACGTAGCAGCTTGCGCAACTCGCGTTGCTGGGCGCGAATGGGGTTGGTATGTCTCTTCTTCGTCTCTGTTGGGATGCTGTTTATCTCTGCAACCGACTTGATGAGTGCTCCTACAATGGGTACCTGCATATCATTAACTATTTATATGGTTTTGATTTCTATTAATTGCCAATAAATCAACTTTTCGCATGATATTTGTCATGGCAAAAAGCAAATGCAAAGTTACAAAAAAAAATGAAAACTTGTTTTTTTTTCGTACTTTTGCATCTTCAATCATAATAAAAACGAATGTTGATGAATAGTGCAGAAAGAATTGAGATAATGGCTCCTGTGGGATCATACGAGAGTCTGCGTGCCGCCTTGCAGGCGGGTGCCGACGCGGTCTATTTTGGGGTGGGCAACTTGAATATGCGGTCGCGGTCGGCTGCCAATTTCAGGCTGGAGGACTTGCGGCGCATCGCCGACATCTGTCGCGAGGCAGGCGTGCGCACCTACCTGACGGTGAATACCATCATCTATAACCACGAGCTGGAGGAGATGCGCATGCTGGTGCAGGCAGCCAAGGATGCTGGCATCAGTGCCATCATTGCCAGCGACATGGCAGTGATAATCTACGCCCATAGTATCGGGGTGGAGGTGCATATCTCCACGCAGTGCAACATCTCGAATGTGGAGGCGGTTAGGTTTTTCGCCCAATGGGCAGATGTGGTGGTGACGGCACGCGAGCTGCCCTTGCGGCAGGTGGCGGAGATTACCCAGTTTATCCGCGACAACGACATCTGTGGTCCCAAGGGCGAGTTGGTGCAGGTGGAGGTGTTTGCTCATGGGGCGTTGTGCATGAGCGTAAGTGGCAAATGCTATCTGAGTCTCGACGAGTACAACTATAGTGCCAACCGCGGTGCATGCCTGCAGCTGTGCCGCCGCGAGTATCTGGTGAAGGATTTGGAGAGCGATACCGAGTTGGTGGTGTCGGGCAAGTACATCATGTCGCCCAAGGATTTGTGCACCATCGGCTTCTTGGACAAGATAGTCCATGCCGGCGTGCGAGTGTTGAAGATTGAGGGGCGTGGTCGTAGTGCGGACTACGTGAAGACAGTAGTGGAGTGCTATCGAGAGGCGTTGGACTCCATTGCGGAGGGCAGCTACACGCAGGAGAAGATAGCAGGATGGACCGAACGGCTTGCCACCGTGTTCAACCGCGGCTTTTGGGACGGCTACTATCTCGGCCGCAAGATGGGCGAGTGGAGCGAACGCTACGGCTCGCAGGCGACTGAGAACAAGGTCTATCTCGGCAAGGTGACCAACTACTACACCCGCCCGCAGGTGGCGGAGATGAAGATTGAGACATCCGAGCACCTAAAGGTAGGAGAAGACTTGATGGTGATAGGGCAGACCACAGGTGTCTATCGCGCCACGGTAGAGGAACTTAGGCTTGGCGACAGCGCACAGCCGGTGTCGGAAGTGAAGCAGGGCGATGTCTTCAGCGTGAAGACCACCGAACCCCTGCACCGTGGCGACAAGCTGTATCGGGTGGACAAGGTGGTTGACGAGTTTTGATTGGATAGAGCGTATGAACACTACACCCTAAAAATAAATATAATATGAAGGGTATGTATAAAATAGTGATAGTTGGCCTTATGATAGGAGTGGTTGTGCTGGCGGGCTGCAAGAAGGACTACGAGCCCGGTACATTGCTTGTTCAGATTGACAATGGTTGGAACAATATCGACGATGTGGCACTCCCTTGGCATAACAATGACTTGGTTTGGGTGAACAATCAGTCCTGCACCACCAGTGCGGCACATGGCTTATCGGCAAAGATAACCGACGTGGTGGAAGCCGACAATTACCGAGCTATATACCCCGCCGACATTCTGGGGAAAAAAGTAGATATATCTGGCGTAAGCAACATTTATTTTGTCAAGCTGCCTCGTGAACAGCAGTATGAGGTGGACGACCTTGGTGAACAAAAGGTGAAGGTTCCGATGGGAGCGTTCTCGTCGAACAAGAGCCTGAAGTTCCATAATCTCTGCTCGCTCATCAAGGTGGTGATTACCAACAGAAGGGATGAAGACGTCGCACTTGGTCGCATCACCGTTACTGCTGGAACCGCCTACATTAGCGGTCAGAGCCGTGCCAGCGTGACGGGAAGTCAGAATGACTATATTTATGTAGTATCGCCTATTGTGGCTACAGCTGTATGGCACGATGTGTCGTTGGTGTTTCCTACCGCAAATAGACCTATTATAGGCAATGGGAGTGATAATTCATACGTCTACTACATTGTGGTACCAAAATTTGATGAAGACGATGTGACCATTACCCTCTTTTCCACAAATGGTCGGAGTGCAACGTTTGAGAAACGGATGTCGGTCCAGTTGGGCAGAATAGAAACGGTGAGCCTGACGGTGGATAAGTGGGATGGGGAAGACCCACCAGATCCGCCATCAGTTGATGGTGTGCTGTCAGGCGCATTCTCGGTGAGCAAAATCCAAAGGGTGTTCTTCTCGCAAGGCAACTTACAGTATCAGGCAAGCACCGACACATGGCGTTTTGCCGAACACCAGTATGACTATGTTGGTAATAATAACAGCAATATCAGTCCCACCTACAGCGGCTGGATAGACCTCTTTGGATGGGGAACGGGCAATAATCCTACTTTGGCATCAGAAGACCCCTCCTACTATCCCATATTTGCCGACTGGGGCAACAATGCCATCATCAATGGGGGCAACACCGCTGGCAGTGGCTGGCGCACTTTGACTAGCGCAGAGTGGGAATATCTTCTCAACACCCGCATTAGTGCTACTTCCAAACGTGGCACGGGTAACATCAACGGAGTGGGTGGGTTAATTATCCTGCCCGACTGGTGGACTCTGCCCGCAGGATGTACATTCACCCCAGGGTTCTCCGAGTACGAAGTATATAGACCTTTTCCTGATTGGACGCGTAACAGCTACACGCTCACTCAGTGGGCAGCGATGGAGGCTGCGGGTGCGGTGTTTCTGCCTGCGGCAGACAATCGATCCGGAACGAGTGTAATGGATTGCAACCAGACTGGAAACTATTGGTCGTCCACAAAAGACGACTATTATGAGTCCGCCGCGCTCGGTTTAATTTTCTACGACTACTATATATTATGGAGATTTGATGAATGCCCAGCAATCAATCGCAGGGCAGGGTGTTCTGTACGCCTTGTTCGTTAACATAGACAGGGTTTCATCGTGATAATGGAAGAGGATGGATATTAAATATAGATACCTATTAACACAATAATTAACGCTATAGGGCGTTATTGTTAGTGATGACTACTGCTTATTGCAACACTACTAACGAGGTTAGAATATACCATACCCCATGGGGAGGCAACGCTTGGTGGGCAATATTGGTGTCGCTGGGATTCGTGGGACTGTTTGCGTGGCTTATTATTGGTGACCCCGCTTTGAGAGGGAATTGGATTTTTTGGTTTGGTATGATTTTCTTTGGGGTATTGGGTTTGTTCTTCCCTTTGTTGGCATTGTGGGAGAGACTGTCAGGCCGACCGGCGATAGTGGTAATGGTCGACAAGGTTGTGTGTACATCATTGTGGAGGCGGTCGAAATACCGATTTGATGAGGTGAAGAAATTTAAATTGGTCGAATTGTGTGGACAGGAGCTAATTGCTGTGCATCTCAACAAGCGAGAGGAACGCCGTAGATTGCAGGGTACCTCAAGGACGGAACGTTCTGCGCGACGCTTGAATATAGGGCTGACAGGTGCGCAGGAGAACATCGCGGCTTCGGCACTGACTATGAAGCCGCAGGCGTTGTGCGACCTGCTGAACGAGAGATTAGATAATTATAAACAGAATTATGGCAAAATCTAGAACATATTTTTACTGTCGCGAGTGCGGTTATCAGTCGAGCAGTTGGCTGGGCAAATGTCCTGCCTGCGGCAAGTGGAACACCTTTGACGAGGAGGTGGTGTACCGCGACAAGCCAGCCAAGACTAAGGGCAAGGCAGGCGCAAAGGCCAGCGAGCCCAAGTTGATACAGCATGTGGTGTATAGCGAAACTCAGCGTATGCCGACCCGCTGTGCGGAGTTCGACCGGGTGCTGGGCGGTGGCATAGTACCAGGCAGTTTGTTGCTTCTGGGTGGCGAGCCGGGCATCGGCAAGAGTACGCTGCTACTGCAGACGGCGATGGCTGCCGTCGACCGAAAGATATTGTACGTCAGCGGCGAGGAAAGCGAGGAGCAGATCAAGATGCGTGCCGATAGGATAGGGGAGGCGAAGGGAGAACTGTATGTGGTGAGCGAGACTTCGATGGAGCGTATCTTTGAACATGTGGCAGGGGTGGAGCCCGACCTGCTGATAGTGGACTCGATACAGACCGTCAGCACCGAGGCTATCGAATCGGGTGCGGGCAGTTTGTCGCAGATAAGGGAGTGTACCACTCAGTTTCAACGTTATGCCAAGGAGAACGGGGTGCCGGTGCTGCTCGTTGGCCATATCACCAAGGACGGCACGCTGGCAGGTCCCAAGGTGATGGAGCATATCGTGGACGCGGTACTCCAGTTCGAGGGCGACCGCAACTACGGCTTCCGCATCCTCCGCGTGCTGAAGAACCGCTTTGGCTCCACCGCCGAACTGGGCATCTTCGAGATGCGTGGCAATGGACTGAAAGAGGTGGCAAACCCATCGGAACTGTTATTGGCGCATCGCGACGAAGAGCTCAGCGGTGCTGCGGTGGCGGCCACATTGGAGGGAGCCAGACCCATGTTCATCGAGGTGCAGTCGCTCGTGAGCACCGCCGTCTATGGCACTCCCCAGCGCAACGCCAACGGCTTCGACATGAGGAGGATGAATATGCTGTTGGCAGTGCTGGAAAAACGATGTGGATTCAAACTGGGTGCCAAGGATGTCTTTCTCAATGTGGCAGGCGGTGTGCGCGTCAACGACCCTGCCATGGACCTCGCGGTAGCTTGCAGCATCCTCAGCAGCAATGTCGACATGCCCATATCTCCGCGCTACTGCTTTGCCGCCGAACTAGGGCTGAGTGGCGAGGTGCGTCCCGTCAGCCGTGTCGAGCAGCGCATCGGCGAGGCGGCCCGTCTAGGCTTCGAGAAGATATTTGTATCCAAATACGACGCCAAAGGCATCGACGCTTCCCGCTATCCCATCAAGATAGTGGCAGTCAGCGTCATCGAAGAAGCTTTCAGAGAACTATTCAGTTAACAAACCCCTATAACCCCTATTCTCTTTATTATCTCTATCCAAAATGAAACATTTCTACAAAACCCATGAAACCTGCAGCGAAGCCATCGAGTTCGAGATTGTAGATGGACGTCTCCATAATGTCCAATTCATAGGCGGTTGCGACGGCAACACGCAAGGCGTAGGTCGTTTGGTGGAGGGAATGAAAGTGGAGGATGTGCTGGACCGCTTGGAAGGCATCCGTTGTGGATGGAAGACAACCTCCTGCCCCGACCAACTTTGCAAAGCCATCCGTGATAAATTGAAAATTGAAAAATAATTGTCACACCCTTCATTTTTCAATTTATAATTTTTAATTCATGTCCGACCGCCTCACTCCCGAGCAACGCCGACGTTGCATGCAGGGCAACCGCAGTAGCGGCACCAAGCCCGAGCGGATACTTGCCCGCGAGTTGTGGCGTCGTGGCTACCGCTATCGCAAGAACCTTCGCACTGTGCCCGGCAGTCCCGACATCTGTTTCAAGAATCGCAAGGTGGCGGTGTTTGTCGACGGCGAGTTTTGGCATGGCCGCAACTGGCAGACCGAGCGTCAGCGCATCAAGAGCAACCGCGACTTCTGGTATGCCAAGATTGAGCGCAACATGGCTCGCGACCACCGTGTCAATCTGCGTCTCCGCACCATGGGATGGACAGTCCTCCGCTTTTGGGAAAGCGAGGTGCGCAAGCATCTCACCGATTGCGCCGACCGTGTGGAGGAGGCGCTAAGGCAAAAACAATTGCAACACTTGCATCGTGTGTACGAATACGACACGCAATACGACAGCCTTGATGTCGCTGCCGAAGATGGTCTTGAATACGGCGAGTGACTCTATGCCCTTTTCTTGCCTTTGCGTTTAGCAGGTGCGGCTTCGTCGCTGATAATTTTAATTTTGTAGCCAATCTTCGCAAATGCCTCTGTCAGCTGCTTCGCGTCGGTCTTGGCGGGGTCGTAGGTGATGACAACCAGCTGTTTCTCCAAGTTGGTCTCAATCTTCTTCACGCCCGCTTCGAAGCGGATGTTCTCCTTGATTTTCTTTTCGCAGCTTTGGCAGTGCATCTCGGGAGTGGTGGTCACTGTCAGCACACGCAGTTCCTTGCCTCCGAAGGCAATCATCAATGCGGTTAAAATAACAAGTATTTGTTTCATTTTTTTTTGTGTTTATTCGTTGATATGTTGATATGTTGTGCGTCAGCGTCCCCTCTTCAGAGGGGTGGCCGTAAGGCCGGGGTATGTATGTTTTCAATTTTCACTTTTCAATTCGTATTCCCGCGTACGCCATAATCCCGTGCACAGGTCCCCAAATCACCGTCGGCTCGAAAGTGTCGCTCCACGGGTCGGCGGCATTGATGATGGGATGCGGCTGGCGGTAGTTGGTCAAGTTCTCGCCACCCACATAGATGGAAAAGTGTCTGAACGTGCGTGTCACTTGCAGGTTCAGCTGTGGGTAGGCGGGGAAGGTCTCGTCCCACGAGGGGGTGCCGTCTTCGAGCAGATAGGGGGTAGGCATCCGTCCGCCACCGTTCAGCTGCAGCGTGGCATCCACACGCCACAGTCCCATGTAGGGCTTCCATGCCACGGTCAGCAGTCCCTTGTAGCGCGAGGTCAGCGGCTTCTCCATCAGCACCCCGCCGTAGGTGCATTTCACGTCGTTCAGGCGCAGTGCCGCCATCACCTCCCACAATTCTTCGTCGAAATCCATCGACGCGTCCACCTGCACCGTGTTGGAGTAGGAGGGACCCTCCAAATTCACAAGCCTAATACGGGAAGGGTCGCTGTCGTAGTCCACCACCAATTGGTTGATAAAGTAGGTGTAATAGTACTCCGCGTTCAGTTTCAGCGTCTGCTCGCCCACAGGCACGTAGAACGCTGCCGAAATACCGCTATTCCAAGCCTCTTCCATTTGTTGCTCCTGGCTTAGTTCGAGGCTGCGTCCCGATGCCAAAAGATAATGGTGCTCTGCCAGTGCGTGGGGCATACGGTACCCCTTGCCTGCCGACAGGCGCAGCGTCACCCAGTCCGTCGCCATCCATTTCACATGCAGGCGTGGGGTATAGAACATCCCGTAGCGGTTGCTGTGGTCCGCCCGCAGCCCTGCCATCATCGTCAGGCGGTACGAAGGCTTGAACGTATATTCCGCATAGGCTCCCGGAATCCAGTCTGTCATGGCTTCCGACCATAATCCCTCGTCACGGCTCTGCATCCATAGGCTCAGCCCTGTCGACAGCTGGTGCTTGTCCGAAAATTCGTGTTCGAAAATCAGCTTTGTGTGCAAGTCCTTGTGCTCCACATCATATTGTTTGCTTCCGAAAGTCCCCGCAAGGTCATACAGGCTCCCGTTCGCCATCAGGGCAATGTTGGTGTTATGCTCCTTGTCCAGCAGCAGCGCGTGCTTCATATACGCCTCGTAGCGGTTCGCGTCCAGCAGCACACGGTAGGGATTCTCCGTAAAAGTCACCAGCTGGCCTCCGTCGCGGTTCTCCCTCACCATACCTATTCCTCCGTGGAAGATATAACGTCCTCGACGGTATTTCCATCGGTTCTGTACATGCAGCTGACTGATGCCAGGATAGTCGTGCCAGCCGTCATTGTCGGCATCGTGGTGCATCCAGTCCTTCTCGCCGTGCAGTAGCAGCTCGGTGCTCAGATACTTGTTCAGGTGTGCCCTTGCCACCACGTTTCCTTCTGTCTTCAATCGGCTGTCGGTGTATAAGTTAATATCTATACCCATGCCCTTCGATTTTAATGTCTGCCCAGACACCGGGTCTTTATCCGGCTTGATATATTCCACGTCAATCTGACCCGTTATGCTTTGGAAACCGCTCTTCACCGACGCGGCCCCCTTGCTCACCGAGATGCTCTGCATCCATGCCCCTGGCACATAGCCCAGTTCGTAGGGCGTTGCCGCTCCTGCGAAGGTCGGCAGCCCCTCGACGAGCATCTGCACGTATTCGCCGCTCAGTCCCAGCAGCTTGATTTGCCGTGCCCCTACGGCGGCATCGCTGTAGTTCACGTCCACGCTCGGGTTCGCCACAAAGCTCTCCCCCAGGTTGCAGCAGGCTGCGCGAAACAGCTCCTCCTGCCCCACCACGATGCCGTTCTCCGCCCCGCCAAGCCGTGACACGCCTGCGGCGGCGCTCTTCACCTGCACTTCATTGAGCGTCTTTCGTGTGAGTGTATCGGTTTTCTGTGCCTGTAGTACCATACTGGCACAAAGTAAAAAAATAATGCTAACGATTTGTTTCATTGAAAATAAGGTTTGACAGTTAGTTTCTTTGAATGTGTTAATGTGGGAATATGTTAATGTGTCAATCTTTTAGACTAACGAATTAACACGTTAACGAATTAACGCATTTGCAGAATTGTGTCAAACCCTCATCACCATATTTCTACTATCCGTCCATCCAGGTGGGGAACAATAAATGTGCCCTGTAGGTAGGGCAAAGAATTGTGAGATAGGAGTTGGGTGTTGAGTATTGGGAATAGCAAAAAGATTTCCAAACAAGTCGGACGTTTGGGCTGTGGGTGTTGAAGTCTCTTGTTGCAGGTCGGCAGTTGATAGGTGTGTTATCGTCACCGTCATACATTTGCTGCCTCTTTTGCAACAGTCGTGCTGAGTAGGCAGCACCAGACTCACCTTTCCTGTGCAGGCACAACGTTGCCAACCAATACCACCGCTGCCAAACAGCAACAGTATCAGCGTGGAGAGGGCAATCATTATGTGCGAAACAGTTTTCATCGCTTTAAAAGTATCGGTTGGATAACGTCCTTATGGAAATAATATTGCAGACAGTCACAAAAAATCATTTCTTTTTGCCTTTTGGTACTTTTGGCTTCGGCTCGGGCAATGAAGCACAGGTGACTTTCACCAAGTTGGCAAGATACTCGTGGTCGTCAACCTCCTCGATATAGAAGTAGGGTTTGGCCTCCTCGTAGGAAATGTGTCCAATCTGTGGGAAATACTCTTTGCTCATATATTTGTTTCAAAAGTCACTGCAACAGCAACCGTTTCACGGTACGGCCAGCGGAGGTGTGTATGACCACGTTGTAGCACCCTTTGGCAAATCCGGCAAGACTTATCTGAATGGAAGTGTCATCTACCTTCCGCCGCATGACACAACGTCCTGCGGGGTCAAATATTGCCACGCTCCGTATGGGGAAGGAGGAATATATCACGGTGTGGTCAGTGGTGGGATTGGGTATAAGGTAGGAGTACTGGTCTGCCAACGGATTTATTCTCGTTGTGTTCCCTCCATGTCCCGTGTCTGGGTCATGAAAGCTCATACTTGTCGTATCGATAATGGGAAAGAGACCGCAAAAGAAAAGCTTCTTTGGAAAAAATTCCCAGCTAGTGTCTCCGGGATGCGGAGTATGCAACATCCGTTGGCTAATTGAATCTCTTTCGTAATATCCAAACGGTGTTGAATGCATAACGTATTTTCCCGTCTGAACCGGGATTGGGGATACGGGAGCGTTAGTCCAAAGGTTGTTGTAATGGGTATTTCCGATACAGAAAGAGTCATATACGGTAATCGTGTCGTCGAAATAAACCTCGTACAGCCCTGGATATTGCCATACGTCGAAAGAGCGGTATTGGTCATACATTGTCGTAAGGAGTTTTATTCTGCACTTAGGGTCCCGGTCAGTATAGCATACCTTCTTTTTCAGTATCATGGTGTCTGGTCTTGGTTGGTATAGGCACAGGTATTCTGGCACACGTGCATCCATATTAGTTGAGTCAGGGGGGTATTGGATGTAACTATACCATAACGTGTCAAGAATACCAGCCAACCCCACTATCCGCAACGAGTCGCCAGGTTTCTCTAGAGTAAATTCATAGGCATCTACAACAACGAATTCATGCTCTGGTTTACTTATTACTAAATGGCTTGCCGAAGGGTCGTCAGCCATCCAGAGTGTGCTTGAAGGGTAGTAATCTGGCGGAGGTGTCATGGGCAACTCAACCGTGTCTATCTGTGCCGTGGCAGGCGGTATGGCCATCACGGTCAGTAGAGTTAAAACTATTTTTTTCATGGTATTGTCAGTTTTCTAATTTTCAATGCAATCTTTTATGAGAGGGAGTTCATATATGCTTAATGGGACATGGTCGTCAAAACTAAAAATGTCGGAGTAACAAGTTAATGGGGATTTATTGTTCTTTAGGTAGAAAGCCCCATCTATTGTGGGAACACTTATTCCGACCCCGCAAACTGAATTATTTGTTGAAGAAAGGTGTCGGGCGATTATCGCCAGTTCGGATAGTGTCGACTCGTTTCTACCGAATGCAATGTATCCTGACGGACTAAAGAAGTTGTCGTGGTGGTAGAAATAGTATCCTATTCTAGAGAAATAGTCTTTTGAAGCAATGAAGGGATATGCCTGCTCTCCCATCATCGAGGTTGTGCCCGTAAGGGGGTTATTGCTCCATGCCAGACCTCTCAAAATGTTGTTTGTATTGCTATATGTAAGTCTATTAACAGCATAGGAGCCATAAGGATTATATTCTATTCGGCTACTAGCGCATGGCGATCCATCTGGATCGTATGCGGTGCCAGAGGCATTGATGATATGCGTGACAAACCCGTCGCTATTTAGGTAGGAGGCATCGTAAAATAAGGATAATGTGGCTACGGTGTCTCCGTTTGTGTGTGTCATCTTGAAACCGTTGTAATTGTTCGTAGGATAGCTACATGGCTGGGACGAGGATGCAAGGTATCTGTGCATTATATCGCCCAATATCGGATAGGATGTGAACATGGCTGTCTTATGGAATATTCTCAGCGGCATGCTCATACCATCGGGCATGGCTCCGGCAGCCACGATGTAATTGTCAGTTGCTACAATTTGGTCCAATGTCCCGTCGGAGACATCGGACGCTCCCGTTGTATACGCCCAGTTGCTGGTACCGAAGAAACCTTTTAATTCAGCCACACACGGTCTCCATTTGGCATCTCTTCCAACAAGGGCTATATGTACCCGACCCAATTGGTCTTCTATGTTCTCAAATATTGTCAAGTCATTGAAAGCAGTCACATGCGAATGGGTATAGATGTCTGGAGATTGGATTAATGTCAAAAATGAAGTACTGAATATATGATAGTTGTCAGTGCCCCCAAATAGATGGGGGATGGAAAACCATCCGACAAATCCATACATATTAGGTCCATAATCGTATGCTCCACAGAAACATACGATATCTCCCGATATCTCGAAATCGGTTACTTTGTAGCTGGAATCAATCCCTACAAGTATTATGCTAGTCTGGTTGTCTGACCATGCAAAATAGTGACCTTTAGTAGTTTGAATGTGACTAATGGAGTAGTCTGCCTGATACCGTCTGACAATAGTTTCTCTTATGTCTCCTGGCAATCGTGTTGTAGAAATCCACCCCGACTGGGCAAGGGCGGTTAGGCTTGCAATTAGGCATAGCAAAAATGTTAATGATTTTTTTTTCATTTTTACTTCTTTTTTTCTGTTTGGCACAGATAGTTGATATATATATATATTACGAGCGTTTCTTGAGTAAAAAAGTAAACTAACTGACAATGCAAAGATAATTATTTTTTTTTTATCTCAAAAAAATCGTTTCTTATAGGACAGGGCAAACGCATGAAAATTTTGAAAAATAGTACGGAATGAACAATTTGGCCGGAGTTATTAACAGGCCACCGTGCGAGCCGCGTGGAAATTGTGCGAAATGAACAAATTCGCCCACAGTTTGTTGATAAATATTTGTGACACAACACATAACATATTCTCGACATTCTCGTTATCCTTGCATAACCAACACACACAGTTATGGCAAGTTTGTACGAGACTATGGGCCGCCTGCACGACCCGAGAGTGAGAAACAGGAGCAAGCACCTGCTTTCCGACATCGTTATCCTGGCAGTGCTTGCGGTCACGAGCGGGGCCGAGGGGTTCGATGCCATAGAGGAATTCGGCAAGTTCCATTACGAGACCCTGAAAAAGAGGCTGCGTCTGCCTAATGGGATCCCATCACACGACACGATCAACAGGGTGTTCCAAGCAATCAACTTCCGTCAGTTTGAGAGGCTTTTCCTCGAATGGGCCGAGGGGCTGAAGCCTGATGGTGCGACGGAGACGGTGATAGCCATAGACGGCAAGACGGTGCGCGGAAGCCGCGACGGATACCACGGGAATCCCGCCATACACCTCGTCCACGCGTGGAGCGTGGAGAACGGCATCTGCCTCGGGCAGCGAAAGACGCGGGACAAGAGCAACGAGATAACGGCCATCCCAGGACTGCTCGACATGCTCTGCATAGAAGGGGCGATAATAACCATTGACGCAATGGGTACCCAGACGGCCATCGCGGAAAAGATAGTGGACGGCGGGGCCGACTACATCCTTGCACTCAAGGGCAACCAGGGTACGCTCCTACAGGACGCGGAGCTGATGGAAAAGGAGGTGAGGCCGGTTGCGGAGTCGGAAGAGGTGGACAAGGGGCACGGGCGCGTGGAGACGCGCCGATGCGCGGTCTTTGAACCAACGGACTGGATTCGCGAGAACCACCAGTGGAAAGGGTTGCGGACAATAGTCAAGATAACCGCAACCCGCTGGAACGCGATTTCCAAAGAGGAGGTGTCAGAGATACGATGGTACATAAGCAGCCTTGACAAGGATGCAAGGTTCGTCCAATACATCCGCAGCCACTGGCGCGTGGAGAACTCGCTGCACTGGGTGCTGGACATGACTTTCGGAGAAGACCAGCAGAGGAAGCGCGCCGGCATGGCCGCCGAGAACTTCGCCCTTGTACGAAAATTCTCACTCAACATCCTTAAGCGCGACAAGGGCAAGGGTAGTCTCGTAACCAAGCGGCTGAAGGCTGGCTGGAGTATCGATTACCTCTTCTCTTTACTGGAAATTTGATGCGTTTGCCCTGGGTTGTTAATAAATATTTTTTATTAATTGCGAAAGAATGTGTATCTTTGTTATTTAATCCGATGAAACCCATTAATGTTTATGTCAAGTGTGACAGGCTTTTGTGGGTTCGTCGCTATAGTGTAGAATTGATAAAAAAGACAAAAAAACGGAAATTTATAGTAAAAACTATGCATACTGATATGAGTGAACAAACAATACACACTAATATGACTCTTAAACTTAACGGGGTCGGGCGTGTGCTGGGCACGGCGGCTCGACGGATGGTACTATTGGCGGCACTGGCTGTGGCGGGTGTCGCGCAGGGTGGTGTTTCGCCCAATGTTGTGTCAACCTTAATGTCGGCTCCGACGCTGGGCGGTAGTGAGCGGCAGGGGATGTTGCCCCTGCGTGCCACCGATGGTGAAGCCACGGTGACTATCACCCCGGACTATATGGCGGAGACGCTGACACTAAGTTGCTCGGACAATTCGTACACCACCTTTTTCTACACCTTTGACGAGTCGGATCCGCAGAATTCGTACGATGGCGAAATGGCGGGATTGGAGAGCGGCACCCTGTCGGTCGAAGGGCTGGCAGACGGCACGGTCGTCAAGGTCCGGGCCATGAAGCTGGTTAGTGACCAGCCTGTGTGGTCGGATGTGGCGTGGGTGACAATCGAACGTTACGACGCCCCCGAGGTGACGGGCAATTACAGTGAGTTATCGAACCACATGTTCACGGTGACGGACCCCAATACCGGCACCACGGTGCGCTATGCCGTGGGCACGGTGCCCGTTAGCACTAGCACGGTGTCGGGCGCTACGGTGAGTGTGACGGAGTATTACACCACCTACAATTTCCGCGTGTTTGGCTCGCTGAAGTTCCCGTCGGAGAACGTGGCAAAGTCCACCAACCGCTACAATCCTCCGGTGATTGTCGACTTTGTGCATTATGCGGCGGTGACGGGCTCGAATCCCGAGATACCCGTTTCGGGCACGCTCTATTCTGAGTTGGGTTCACATATCTATATCAATTCCTTCTACAACGAGGGCGACACCTTGGGGGTTCCCAATCCGGATGTTGCTACTACATACAACCATGTGCTTGCATCCGGCAGTGCCGTTCCGTCGTCGTTGACGGGCGATGTGTTCAAGATGGTGGCGGGACCCGACCCCGACCCCAATGCCACGCCGGTGGAGATGTTTCCTTCGCCTATGGTGCGGGTGGACAACCAGTATTCGGGCTATTTCGTCATCCAGCGCAGCGAGACGGATGCGCACCACTATCTGGCTCTCGATGCCAATAACCAGTTGCAGCATACCATCACTTTCGACCACGGCTGCCTTTGGATGCTGGATGGCCTAGGCCATCTCTACCAGCATATCGGTTCGACGAACTATTATGTTGTCTCCAACGGCGGCGTCCTAGGCGTCAATACTGCCACCAGCGGTGCCAAGCGTTGGCGCATACACCCTATTACCCATCTGTTGCAGGACATCGACGGCAACCGCCTTGCCTACGGCAATAGCGGTTGGCGGCTGGCGGCCCCCTCTTCTGACCCCACGGCCAGCACCGAGTATGCGGGAGCCTACGTGGCCGACAAGCTCCATGCCGAAGGCGGCACCTACAAAGAGATTACCAACTTTGCGTTGAGTGGTGTGAAGAATGCTGGCGGGGTGACGGAATGGATTGCCCTTGCCAATGGCGATGCCGCCTGCAGCCTGAGCGTCACTCCTCAGGTGACGGTGACCACGTACCTGCTGCCTGCGCACGACCATTATAGTTTTGTCGACGAGAACGCCGACGAGCCGGATTTCACCTACTACGAGCGCACCCGCCAGTCGTATGCCTCGCATAAGGACCTTCCTTATCAGCGCGTGGCCGAGAATGGCGTGAACAACAGTCCCAATCGCGACTATCTTAACTATACCTGGCACCTCGAGTATGACGAGACTGACGGCACCGGCCTTTCATTGGGTACGGCGGCCATAGACAATACGGGCTTCGCCAACGCCACCAACACCATTGTCCGCAGCGGCAGCGTCAATGCGCCGCATCGTGCGAGGGTGTGGGTGGATGCCACCTACACTATCACCAATGCGGGCACACATGGCGGTGCCACTACCGAGGTACGCACCGCCACCAGCGAGCCCTTGGTGGTGTATGCCGAGCAGTCCGCCACAGGGCTGACGGCATCCTACGACGACAGAACATCCGTCGCCCCATTCGTGTCAGAACAATACTATCTGCTGGCCAACTATTCCGAGCGCGAGGCCGCAAGCCCCACGCGCCACTACCTCACCGGCACTGCCGCCAACAGCACTCCCTACCTCTCTGCCACGGTTGCCCCCGAACGGCTGTTCCAGATAACCTACAATCCCGATCACGGCACCTACGGTTTGAAGAATATGACGCTCGACCACATGCTTACCTCGCCGGCCACGAGCAGCAACTATGAGAGCGACCCGTCGGCGGTGGCTTACGGCGACATGACCAATACCAGCCAGAGCGAGTTTGTCATAACCCCCTATCAGGACGGTGCCAACACCTATTTCACCATCCGCCCCCACAATGTCGACGATGGCGTAGCCTCATCCCTGGCACCGCAACATGGCGGGCTCGTCGAGGGTGCCACGCTGCGCCTGGTGAACAGTAAGAGCAGTCGGCATCTGCAGGGCTCGGGCAGCAGTGCCACCTATTCCACCTTCGCTGAGGACTATTACCGCACTGCCCGTTGGCAGTTGGTGGTGCCCACGTTGCTGCCGCCCGTCATTGCTATGGACAATCAGGGCCATGTGACCCTCACCGACGTGCGCCCCTATATCGCGGGTACGCTGAAATATCAGGTCAAGGCGAACGGCTCCGACACCTGGAGCAGCGAGGCAGACTATAGCCAGAGCAGTGCCATTACCCTTGCCGAGGGCGATGAGCTGCGTGTGTGGAAGGAGAACTCGGACCAGCCCATGTCGCAGGTGCGTACCTTCACCGCCGTCAAGGTGGCGACGCCCACCGCTGAGCGTGGCGCGGGCAACATGGTTACGCTGGGCACCACCACGCCCGATGCTACCCTCTACTACTCTATGGGCAGCGAGGCCCCCACAACCCATCCCGCCACCGACGGCTCCGCCCTCTATGGCGGGCCCTTTGCACTCAACCATGCCGGTGTGGTCGCGTGTCGTGCCTACGCGGACAACATGCTCATGTCCGACGTGCTGGAATACCACCATACCGCCGTGCTGCCGCTGCAGATTACTGCCGAGGGCGGCTACGCCACGCTGGGCATGAGCGACGTGAGTGTCACCTCGGGCTATACTATATATTATACTACCGACGGCTCCAACCCTAGCAGCGCAAGCACCCTCTACGACAACAGCCCGATAGACCTCACCGGCGTCATGGTGCTGAAGGCACAGGCCTATCCTCTCGAGGACAACAACGGCTATGAGTCCTCACCGGTGGAGTACTACTACACCAGCAACCAGATGCTCACTTTCTGCTATTTGGATCAGGACCGCGTGGAGGGACACACCCCCGTGGCGGCAGATACCAACATGATGCTGCTTGCGGCCACCACCAACAGCGTCCGCAACGACCATAATATCGACGGCACTTTCCTGTGGCGCTGCTCCAATGGTGCGTCCAAACTCTACAACGAGGCTACCGCTTCGTATCTGACCTTCACCACTGACGGCGGTTTGCAACTCTTCGGCACCACCGACATAACCCTCGCCAAAGAATGGCAGTGGAGTGGCGAGCCCAGTGCCGACAACGAGAGTGCAGAGGGCAAGTACCGCCTCTCCACCACGGTGGACGGCACCACCTACTATCTGGCATTCGACAAGACCGCCGATGCGTGGACCGTGACCGCCGAACCCACCAATGCCAATCTGGAGCTTGCGGTGGCCTACCGCACCGATTTGGTGGCCTACCCCGGCGGACAGGAGTTCTCGGCTCATGGCGCCAACCTCTATCTCGAGATGGCCGACGGCAGCCGTGTGGAACTCGATGGCACCAACCAGCCGTGGCTGGCACTGAGCCAAGGCGAGAGTGCCACCCTGCGCGCCTCGCTGCGGGGAACGCTGTTGACATACGTGGCGAATATCGACATCAATATCCACAAATACGGACTTGACGACCAGGTCCATCAAGAAACCGACTACAACAACTATGTCCCTTGGCAGCAGTGGCACCAGCTGAACGACAACTATTACCACTACTATTACGATGTGCCCGGCTATACCTCCGAGCCTGTGGACGACGGCGTGGAGTACACCAACATCATGTGGCGTTACAACCAAAACGACCTGGTTGCCAGCGGCACGCTGGACGGCACCTATTTCACCTATGCGATAGACGCGGAGAACGCGAATGTTATCACGGTGTCGCGTACCAATACCGCGGCAAACGCGCCGGTGCTCAATCTGACACCCCTTACGATCAACTACCACCACAGCAGTTCCTATGCAAATGGCGGTGTGGAGTATAACGAGACCCTCTCGTTGGGTCTGTATGCTGAGTCAAAAGTGACTTCTGGCATTGGCGATGTGACTTTGGGCAAGCGGCTGTCGAATAAGCAGACACAGCAATACCTGACTGCCGACCCGGTGCAGACGGTGGCTGCCGATGTCGCTCATCCCTACCTGAGTGGGGAGCCTGTGGTTGGCACCGACCTGCAGTATACCAAGTATGCCGTGTGGCAGTTTGGCAGCCTGTCGGGTAACCAATACAGCTTGAGCAATATGGTGTATGCCCGTGGGGCTTACTATCGTGCCGACGACTTCGAGGGTGGACTGTATCTGTGCAACCCACAGAGCAACGCCATGTTCAACTATACCCATGCAGAGCACACCAACCCGCTGACGGACGGACGCATGAAGGGTGGCTTCAGCCTGACAAAATATGCAAATGGTACGGGAGAATACTATGTGACACTGGCGCAAGGCACGCGCAAGGCCTACGGTTTGGATGCTGCGGGCAGCTGGCAGACCGTCGCCTACGGCAATGGCGGAGAGAACGGGTTCTGGAGCCGCAGATGGAAGTGGGAAGACGCTCCGCTGACACCTCCCGACATCAGCATGAACCCCTCGGGCGTGGTTACTCTGTCGCACTTGCAGGCGGGAACCAACGGCCTCGAATATCGCTATACCACCGACGGCTCTGTACCGACGGCCTCGAGCACTCTGTGGACCGCAACCACCACGGTGACTCTTGCTGAGAATGATATGTTCAAGGCGGTTGCTGTGCTGTCGGGCGTGACCTCGGAGGTCAATAGCTTCAAGGCATTGCGTTGCGAGACCCCCACCATGGAAGGCACCACATTGACCGCAACCGAGGGCGACAGCCTAGTGATGGGTGTGAATCAGGCCTTGGGTTCGGTACACTGGAATATGGAGGAGTCGGAAGGCATAGTCCGCTACGACCAGTCGAGCGTGCGCAGCAGTGAATATGAGACCTATTTCAGAAACGGCGACGTGATGGAGGTGGTGGCATACCGCCACAACAAGCTGGAATCGCAGCCCTTCTACTATACCCAGCAGCAACAGCTGCACTTGGCAGTGACGAATGTGACGGTGGGCGAAGTGGGAACGGACAATACCTATAGTGCCACCATTACCTTCAGCGTGACGGGTTCGGCACAGAACGGGCAGAACCCGCAGCCGCAGTCGTATCAGATACCCTATAGCTTTGCTGGAGTAGACAATGCAGCCGTGAGCGGGTCGGGTACGTGGAATGGCAGCGACGAGTTGGTGTATACCCTCACAGGGCTTAGCGGTGCCGTGATGCTGACGGCGCATGTCGAGCCGCGAGCCGATTTTTCGGACTTCTACACTGCTTCAGAACCGCTGAGCCAGTATATCGTCCCCGCAGGCTACACGCAGACTTTAGCACAGGATGCGAATAATGTGTATCTTATCAACAATGCCCTCGACTTGGTGACGGTGGCGAACACGCCCACTATGTGGAGTGGTAGTTTCAAGGTGATGAACGACATCGACCTGACGGGTATCAACCTGCCGAGCATCGGTGGGAATTATATTGACAAGTCCAATGTAAATCAGACCAATTCTTTTGTGGGTCGTTGGGATGGCAATTACATGGTGATAAGCCATGCCACGAACCCGTTGTTCAAGCAGTGCAGCAATGCGCATGTGTATAATGTGATTATTGCCAATTCCGACATCACAGATACTGGCCTTTGTGGAGCCATCACTGCTGTGGCATTTAAGAATACCCGTATATACAACTGCGGTGTGCGAGGAGAATCGACCGTGTTGGGCAGCAAGGCAACAGGCGGATTGGTGGGTCGTATGTACGACAACGGCCGCGTGGTGAATTGCTACAACTTTGCCTCAGTCACCTCGACAGGTGGCAATGCCGGTGGCATAGTCGGAATGGCGGCTTTAAACTCGACGACAACCTCTCAGACCAGTATTGTGTTCAACTGCGTGAATTATGGCAATGTTACCACCGTTGGCATAGTGGCTCCCATACTGAGTGGTGACAAATATACTAGTGCTTTCAACACGTACAACTATTTTAAGTTAGATATAGAACTGACAGGACGTGAGGGACAAGAGGATGCATATAACTGCGCTTTACCCATTGAGGAACGATTCCTGACGCGGTTTGAGTTCTACCGTACGGTGCTCAATGCCAACCTGAAGAAGGCTGGATGGTGGGTAGACGGCACATTCCGTGAAGAGAACAGCGGTGGTGCGACCATGGGCAAGTGGGTGATTGATAAGAGTATCGCGCCATATCCCGTGGTGCTGCCCAAGTATTCTGAGACGGAAACGGAGAGTTACAGCTATGTGGATGCGAATAGTACTACTATCACAGTCACTCAGCCTAAGGCCATTCGCTACCCGTCGGTGATTAACCCCGACTATGAAAATAGTGCTCGTCGCGATACCCTGCAGCCCTACCAAGGTAAGAAGCTGGGCGAGCTGGGCATAACGGTGAATAGCGGCAGCCCCAACAACGCGATTTTGGCCAGTGGTGCAAGCTTCCCCACGCTTACTAGCCTAGCTACAGCACCCAGCACGTTGAACATCACTGATATGGATACCACCGCCTACGACTACAATTACTACAAGGTGCAGCTGCCCTACTTCCAAGACATCTATGGCTTGGGCAGCAATGTGCAGACCGTTGATGGGCAAGACTATATCGTCACTGGCTGGGATATTACCTCCGTGACGGGAGACCCCAATATTACCTACCATACCTACGTTGCAAGTGACTATGATTTTGCTGACCGCTACTGTATAGAGAAAGACTTGTATGCTCGGAGTGGACGGGTGTTTGCCCAAGGAGGGTACTACAATGTGCCTGAAGGAGTGACGGCTATCACGATAAGTGCACACTGGGGCAAGGCCATCTATCTGGCAGAGACGGCAAATGAGGCATACTATAGTGGAAGTTATACAGTTAACCCTGCGAATTTCTACGGGACTTTAGGAACAACGCTCTATGGCAAGGAGAAAACCGTGTGCCATACGAAAGCTGAAGTAAAGAACCTGCTCAGCAATGTTCCCACAGTGTACGACCAAGCTATTGTGTTGTTGAGCGATTTCCATTATTGTTATCAATCAAATGCGGGTAGTGCTCCTGGGCAGGAGTTTTTCAATTTTGCTGATGATAAGACATATTACCCCTTCACCATTACTACTACTGACGCAGATAATGACCATGAGCCGGATCACGGCTTCTTCCAAAGCTACAAGCAACGGCAAGGCATCAATCCTGTGCGCTATGACTTTATAGCCAATATGGGCATGTCAGTGGCAGGAATAGTGGCAAAAAAACTATATACTACAAGTATTGCAATACCGAGTGGCCATTTCGAAATCACGGAGACAGCCCTTGCCTACTATGGACAATTCGAATACGATAATAATGAAAGCAATAATACGAACAATAATATATATGACGGCAAGCCGAAACAGGCGGGTTCTGCACTGATACTGAATAATGGTGCATTCGATCAAATTGTGTCTAGTCAGAAGAATATTGCGGACAGAACAGCATATATCCATTTGGGCGGACATACGTGGTTTAAGATGTTCTCGCCTGGATTGCATGGCGACGGCAAAAATTATAACGGTGGACGTAATTATACAAAACACTGCCCTGTGACGGTGACGGGAGGCGAGTATGAGGAGTTCTACCTGTCAGGTATGTTTTTGGCCGATGCGGCAGTTCATGCAGACGACCCCCATTTCTATGCCAATGGCGGACGGTTTGGTCAGTATGCTTCGGGCGGTCAGGAGAAGATTGATGGCAATGTCGTAGTGGTGGCAGACCACATTATTGCAGACGAGTTCTATGGTGGAGGCATCAACCCGGCCAAGGCCATTACTGGAAATGTAAGCGTTACGCTTAACAATTCTATTATCGGACTGTATGCCGGCGGACCAAAATTCGGAAACATGGCTACAGGCAAGACGGTGACGACAAGTGCCATAGGCACTACCTTTAGCACCTACTACGGAGCAGGATATGGCGGCACGGGATTGAATCTTTGGCGACATTATAACCTTAGTAGTGGTACTCCAGATTGGCCAACTCAGATGGCTAAATATGTGAAGGGACGTTATTACACAACAAATGCTATGGGCATTGATGTCGATTATAAGTTCGAATACATACCGTTGTCGGGAGGATATGGGAACCATGTGAGCCGATTCTATGCCTATCGAGCCATACTTTCCCCGGCAACGACTAATAATGTTACTTCCACTTTGACCAATTGTACGGTGCTGAACGATTACTATGGCGCAGGCTATGTGGGCGCGGTAAATGGTATCGCCACATCGGTATTGGACGATTGCACCATACATGGAAATGTGTATGCGGGTGGCAATTCGTCAGAGGTACCCAAGGCATTGCTGTACGACCCAGTGACCGTATGGCCTTCGTTCAACAATAAAACTGGCGTTTACACGCTACCAACCAAGCCTACCCCAGAAGAGTATACGTGGACATACAAGAGTAGCGGTTATACAGCCAATTCGACTCAGATAGATGTGGATAACAAACTTATCTACACTAACGTCTCCCTTGACATTATGGGACAGGCGAATGAGACTGAACTGACTATTATGGGCAATACGGTTGTGATGGGTTCTGTGTTCGGTGGCGGTAACTTGGCCGAGGTGGCGGGCAATACTTTGCTGACCATCGGTGAGGCGTCCATCGCTACAGGCGAGGACATCGCCAATCATCGCCCCTATATCTACCACAATGTGTATGGCGGCGGCAATGTGGCCGACGTGGGTACCAATACAGGACTTTCTACTACTACGGTGAACGTGTATCAGGGCTATATGCGGTCGGTGTACGGCGGCGGTAATCAGGGTTCGATAGGTGGCAACACCGTGGTGAACCTGAAGGGCGGTTTTGTGGGATATAGGCCTGCCCAGACTGAGATAGAGAATACATACCCTGGCTCTTCGAGCCACCCCTCTCAAGAGGGGACGGCTGAGCCGATACGCCCTGCCATCGGACGCGACAAGATGTTCTTTGGCGTGTATGGCGGCGGCTATGGCATCGGCACCACGGTGGCTGGTACTGCCACCGTGAATGTGGGTGATGAGACCGAAATGACTGACGATATCAAGGTGTTCGGCTCGGTGTATGGCGGTGGCGAGGCCGGCCAGGTCGGCGGAGGCTACCAGATGGTGACGTTGAAGGAGGGTGAAACGCTGACGAACAATTATTATTATTTCGACGGGTCGCAATATGTCCGTTGCACGGCTGGAGAAGCCCGCGCGGAAGGTATGGACTATTATAAGTTCGTGCCGATTCAGTCCTCGTATGCTGCAACCAGCCAGACGACGAGTGTGAGTGTGGTGTCGGACGGCACTAGGAGCACTGAGATTGGCGGCGCAGTGTACGGTGGCGGCAGAGGCTACTATGTGGCTTTGGAGAACGACACGGTGGCAATGGGTTCGGAAGTGACCTTTACCAGACCTACGGCAGGCGCGGTTTACGGCAACACGAAAGTGGAAATCGGCACCGAGGGCACCACGACAACCGAAACGGACATGTTCGCAGCCACGGAGAAACTGACAATCGGTTCGGTGCAGTTCTTCACCGAACTGGAGAAGGCTAAGGAGTATGGGCTGATAGACCAAGATTCAATCACCTCGTCGCCGATGGGCTACTGGCGTCAGAACCTGTATGTGTATGACGTGGACAAGCTGCGCTATGTGCCGCTGACCACGGGCGAGAATACGGCTATCGACTGCAACGCCGCGACACCGACAGGCAGCAAGACCATCAACACCAGCGCGGAGACGCTGGACGAGGAGGTGCTGTATTACATGCCTACGGGTCGTGTGGCTGTGGCTGGCGGCGGTGAGAAGGGCCGCGTGTTTGGTAGCAAAGCCTTCAACGTTAACAATATCTTGTTTGGCAACACAGGCAGTGACATGTATAACGCTACGGGCGGCTGCACGGAGGTGGTTATCCACTCCGGCAGAATGGGCGATATGAACGAGACCGACAGGTTGGTGCATGGCGACGTGTATGGCGCGGGTCTGCAGGCAGACATCGACGGCACGTCGAGCGTGTATATCGACGGCACGAGCATGACGACTTGGATTCGCGGCGATGTGTATGCCGGCGGCTGCATGGGTACGAACCATGCCTATAACCGTCAGAACGAGGATGAGAACATTGACGTGACGACCGCGACGGTGACGGGCGGCTGGCTGCGCAACCTGCATGCGGCGAGCAACCTGGTGGAGCTGCCCAAGAACGGCAACAGCCGGATGGTGTTTGGCACAGTGGGTGGCGATAACGGCGACCTGCTGGTGAGCGAATCGATCTACGGTGGCAGCGGCTTGTCGTATATGCAGGGCACGACCGACGTGACGATGAACAGCGGCTACGTGGGATTCATCCGTCCGGGCTACCGTATCAATTCGGAGAATGAAAAACTGCCACTGACAATCGGGTCGACGGAGCCGATTATTGCCAATGTGGACTCTGTGCTTTCGTATGAGGGTAATGTGTACGGCGGTGGCTACGGCCCCAACGCCTACGTGAAACGGACCAAGGTGACGGTGAACGGCGGCGTGGTGCGCAACGGCGTGTTCGGCGGTGGTGAGCTGGCCCCCGTGGGCGAGATAGTGGGGACGGACCCCTCTCAAGAGGGGACGGCCACTTACGAATACCTTACTTACGACGAGCACGGCAACGACATGGTTGTGCCGACCTACTATATTGCGCCGACAGTGGAGGAGGGATCGCAGGCCACGATGGGCTTTGCGACTGATGTGGTGATTAACGGCGGTACGATGAGCGGTGTGTATGGCGGCGGTCGCGGCTATTCGCGCTTCTTGAATGTGGCAAGCACGATGCCGGGCACCATCATGGGTAGCGCGAGCGTGCGTATTGTCGGCGGCACCGTAGACAGCTCCAACTATCAGTCGGCCTTGGGCGGCGGTAATGTGTATGGCGGCGGCTTGGAAGGCGAAGTGACGGGCGACACCCGCGTGGAGATAGCGGGTGGCACGATTGTCGGACGTGTGTTTGCCGGCGGTCGCGGCTATCGCAACGACATGCTGCAGATGCTGGATGTGGATGAGAATATATTCGACCGTGCATCGCGCCGTGCGGGTTGGGTGCTGGGCAACACGTCGCTGACGGTGACGGACGGCAACATCGCCTATGGTGTGTATGGCGGCGGCGAAGGCTTGAAGTATAAGACCCGTGTGAGTGGTGGCGACAAGTGGGATGTGGTGGCCGTGGTAGACGGCAACGCCACAGTGAACATCACGGGCGGCACCATCGGCGGCGGCTATCAGAAAGGCAACGACCCCGAGAGGGGCAGCTATGCCGGTGGCCGTGTGGCATCGGTGAACGGGTATGCCGACATGCTGGTGTCGGGCACGGCCAATGTGGCGTCGGTGTATGGCGGCAACGATATTTCGGGTGGAGTAGAGTGCACCAACGGTCGTAACACCATCAATAATGCAGGAGAAACGCTCATCGTGGACAGCACCTACACCTACGTCCGCGTAACGGAAACGCCGCAGATCGGACATGTGTTTGGTGGCGGCAACGGCCAGTATCCTTACTACAATGACGTGGCGTATACCAGCCGTCTGTATCTGGAGAAGCCGGTGCAGACCAAGACCTACGTGGACCTTAACACCACGGGCGGCTATATCGGTGAGGTGTTCGGCGGCGGCAATAGTGCCTCGGTGGGCACGGAACAGGTGCAGGGCACGGCACAGGTGTTCTACCGCGGCACAGGCCACGTGGATACCATCTTTGCCGGTGGCAACAGTGCCACGGTGACGGGTGCCGCGACGGTGACAGTGCGTGCTGCAGACTTGACGCCCGCCAATGGAACCGAGCATGTGAGCTACCTCTTCGGCGGCAACAACATGGAGACGATGAAAATCCTGCCCACGCTGAACCTGACAAAGGGTGTGCTGGGTAATGTGTACGGCGGCGGCAACGCGGGTGCCATGATGGGCATCGGCAGCCGCGAGGATGTGTTCGGCAACACGGTGGTCGACTTGAGCACCTACGTGTTGGTGAACAGCGAGTATGTGACCGTGACGGGTTCCCTCTTTGGCGGCTGCAACAACGCGGCCGTGGGTGGGAGTACCTACGTGGATGTGCGCAAGACCTCCGACCAAGGTATCAACATGCTGTTTGGCGGCAACGACATCAGCGAGTATGTGAGCAATGCCCGTCTGGATGTGAGTGGCGGTACTATCGGCAAGATGTTCGGCGGCAGCAACGGCTACTACGACTATCGCCGCAACGGCAACAGCTGGGATGTGTACGATAAGGTTGAAAGCATAGAGCCTAGTGGCGAGGGTGTCGCCCCTTCGAATAGTTCTCAGAATGTGCAGACACCAGTGTCAGCCCCTACAGAAGGTTCCGACGCGGTGGCCATCAACACGGTGGGCTCGCCCACGGTGGGTGCAACCCTGGTGAATGTCTGGGGTGGCACCATTAACAACAACATATATGGTGGCGGCTATGCCGGCGACTGCGGCACCACGCACGTGGTGGTCAACGACACGGCGAACTGGGATGCTGAGAATGCCTCGAACGATCCACTGGGTCGTACCGAAGGCGGCAAGGCCACCATCAATGGTAAGATTTTCGGTGGTGGCTATGGCGACATCGCTCTGCTGGGTACCGCGACTCCGCATGTGGGTAATGTGACCGAGTGCGCCACCACGGACCTCTATAATGTGGCGAACCTCCGCGATGCCTACGCCTACGGCGGCGGCGAGGCTGGCGACGTGCAGGATGCCGTCATCAATGTGCATGAAGGCTGGAACCAGCCGCTGACAGCACTGTATGGCGGCTGCTACGGCTCGGACGTGAAGGGGACCGCAACGGTGAACATGTATTGCGATGCTCCTGCAAGCGGCTACAATGTGACCACGCTCTATGGCGGCAACGACTACACCGGCACGGTGAACCGTAGCGTGGTGAACGTCTATGCCGGTCGCTACGACCGCCTGTTTGGCGCGGGTAACGGCAAATACACCTACAGCGGCGGCATCACTCCGCCCAACAGCCAGTACCCGACCGTGAACTTCTACGACGGCACCGTGACAGGTAACCTCTACGGCGGCGGCGAGCAGGGCATGTGCTTCGTAGGCACGCCAACAGACGTTTCTTCCCGAGTGGACGACTACGCCCATGTGGTGGTCAACATTCATGGCGGCTACTTCGCGAAAGACATCTTCACTGGCGCAGCTGGTAACGAGAGCCATCCCGAGCAGCTGATTTACGGTTTGAAACAGTTGAACATGGACGGTGGCGAGGTGCACAACTCGGTCTACGGCGGTAGCGAGAGCGTCACCGACGGCTATCCCAGCGAGTGCATCGATGAAAACAACACCACCCTGCGTCCCTCGTCCATCCTCAACATCACGGGTGGCACGATACACAACAACGTCTATGGCGGCGGCTATTTGGGCCAGGTGCATGGCTCGGTATATGTGAACGTCGGCGAAGATGCCGTTCTCAACTCGCCTGTGTGGACCAATACGATTGGTAGCACAGCCAATGCCTATCAGACCTACAAGCCCGCGTTTGTCACCGACGAGGCTGCCGACACAGGCTCGAACCTGATGAAGCGGTCGCTCGAGCTTGGCGCATCCGTCTACAACGGTGCCAACTGGGGCGAGGCAGGCAGTGCCGTCTTCTTCAACACGCGGGGCTTCTTCGGCGGCGAGAGCCGCATCTATGTGGACGGCAACGGCTACAACACCAGCGGCAGCGTCGAGGGCTCGAGTATGCCCGAGATGGACATCTACTACTCGCTGATAGGCGCGGGTACCAGCTGCGAGGGCGGCGACGTGGAACGCCATATCTTGGTGCGCAACTATGGCGAACGCAACGGTTGCGAAACTTCAAAGACCCTCTTCTCAATACAGCGAGCCGACACGGTGCGCCTGCAGAACACGGCCATCAAGCTGATTGGCGACCAGGATGCCTTGAGCGCATATCCGTCGAGTCGCTATTCGGTGAACCGTGTGAAATGTCTGCGTCTGCAAGACTACAACGTGCTTGAAATCGACGAGCCTATCGCTCGGACAGGACGGCTTCAGTTCATCACCAGTGCTGGTGCTACTGACACTGCGTTGGTGTTGCGTTCGAACAATACCGAGGCCCTCTCTGCGATGCGTTCGGGCGTTGCAAGTGTGATCTGTTCAACAGCAACGGTCTGCGAACGTCTGAATGCGGCTGTAGACCCTGCCACACGCCTTTATTCGACCATCTTGGCCAACAATGGTGTGTCGGTAGACATCGTCAATGAAGAGGGTACCCTCGGTGCGGTGGAGGGCTATGGATTCCTGTTGTCGCAGGACGGCTACAGAACCATCGTCACCGCGCGGTCGAAGACTGGAACTAAAAACCCGAACGACGGCGGCTTCTTCAGTTGCTGCAATGAGAACACCTACACACAGAACGGAGCATACCATGATGGCAATGCTGGCGAGTTCTCGTTTGTCAACAATATCGAAGGTGACAACTCCACCTACCGCACTTGGAAATCGGATGACGAAATCACCAGCCACACCACGCGCAAGGTGACTATCGTGGCACACTCGAATGTCAACAAGCTCGACAACAACCGGGCCTTCGCCTCCTCCGACATCCAGGACGTGATGTTCGGTCTGGCAAAGGGCACCATCGAACTGCCGTCGACCTCCGCAGGCCATTACTACACCATTGAGGACGGTGTCCACAATCAGGGCAACAGCGACCTGATACTCCTCACGGGGGCCTTCAAGCCCAACGACTTCACGGCCGAAACCGTGGAGGGAACGTGGTACACATTGACCCCCGAAACTAATATCACAACTGTGCAGACCGACATCAATGGCGACCCGTCGCACAAGTTCGGCCTGCTGATGACCTCGGGTGGCAACTTCGACGAAAACGATCCGAATCATTCCACCACCGCCGTCATCTCGACCAACACGGTCTATTCCATGACCGAGAATGCCTACCGCACCACGTCAGTAACCGCCCCCAACGGTGAGAACGAGGTGATACCCAAGTTAGACTTCTATCTCACCTACAGCACCGAGTTTGCCACCACCACCTTCGGCGAGGTGACATTCATCCTCACCGAGCGCGACGAAAATGGCAGTCTGGTCGGAAAAGTGGATGTCAGCGTCTCCCTCACCACCGTTATCGAGGAGTTCCGCAACCAGTCGTACGACATGGTTGCCATGCACAACGACATTGGCAACAACCAGTATACGCGCAAGATGGTGCTGCCTGCCTCCATGCAGCGGCGCAACCTCTACCTCACCAGCGTGCAGTGGGCCCCATGCACCACCAGCGTCCACATCGACGGCAAACTGCGCGAGGGTACGGGTATCGGCCATCCTGCAGCAGGCGTGTCGGCTCCCGACACCACCAAGTTCTACCTGACCGATATGAACCACACCAGCCTCATGTCCGACGGCTTCACCTTTGCACTGAAGATGTCGCCAACAGAGTATCTCTCGCAGTCGATGTCCACTACACTGGGTTGGTACAGCATTGAGGATCATGAGTTGGACATCTTCGCCGATGCGAACCGATCGGGCGACAGCGCCGCCTATAGTAGCAGCAATGCCTCCGATAGGCGAATCGCCATGTCGGATGCCGACCTCGCCGCGCTCGATGCCCTGCGCTCGCCCGACAATACCAATCCGCCCGACCCGACAGCCGATTTCAACCGTGGACACTTTGTAGGTGTGCTTGACGGACGCTCGGCCGCAGCCATTGACATCAGCCTCATTTTCGACGGTGAGACTGAATCTATATACCTCCCGCAGGATGGCTGTCGCGGCATTGCCGTGCTGGGCTTCGACTATTGGAACGGCGACACATGGCAGGGCCACTTTGATGTCACCGTCTACATCCGTACCCGCTCTCAGGGCGACACCATCTATCTGGCATCGGCCAAACACATTACTCGCAACGGCAAGACCATCGATGCCTGCAACGATGAGTCGAGAGATCTCATCGGTCTCAGACCGGATCGCTACGTGCAGACGTTGGAGTATGCCCTATACAACCTCTATCAGGCTGGCGATGTGCTCTGCATCCTCGACGAGCTGGACATCACCGGCAACCAGTCACTGCACGGCCTAGACTACAGTTATATCCCCGTGGTGCGTTACGAAGGCCACCATATCGACTTCCCAGGTCGTGAGTGTGCCTACCAAGGCACCATGATTAAGGTGAAGCCGGGTGCCAACCTCACCACTGACAACATCGTCTTCGATGGTAGCATGGTGAGCCGCTATCTCACTGGCGGAGCCGATAACAACTACACCACCAGCGTGGACAACCAGTGGCCTACGGGTACCCTCACCTCCACCGGCCCCATCTTCGAGGTGGAAAATGGCGGCACACTCAACCTGGGCAACAACACCGTGCTACAGAACAACTTCAACACCTACGACCCCAATGCAAGCCAGACCTACACTTATAATGAGTATTATGACGAGCTGGTTGACTACCGGACACAGACCTCACCTCAGACGGGTGGTGCCGTGCATGTCTCTAGTGGCGGTCTGCTGAAGATGGAGAACAATGTGACGATAAAGAACAACCTCGAGGCCACCGGTGTCAGTTCGGGAGCCGTGCATGTCGACGGCGGCACCCTTCTGCTGGGCACAGCCAAGGACGGCACATCCATCCATGTCGAGGAGAACTACCTCCTTCCCGCCGCCACCGACATCGTTGATGCCGCCACTCATAAGTTGAGCCTGCCAGAGGAATTGGCAAGAGCCAATGTCTATCTGACCCGCACGGGTGTCGACAACAGCGAGATTGCCGATGCGCAGAGCGACGTGATACTCTTCGAAAGCGAACTGGCCGCAGACACCCGTATCGGCATCACCAAGGATTTCCCCGGTGCCACCAGCCGCGACACCATTCGTATCGCTCAGGTGAGTGGCAGCCACCCGCAGTATGCACAACGTGCCTACACGAATGAGAACTTCTTCAACGACGGCACCGACGGCAAGGTGTTCTTCAACAGCACCATCTCCACCAAGACCATCTACTTCCAGCGTTGCGCCACCTTCAGTAAGCAGCGGTATGGCGAAACGCTCAACTACATCGTGCAGCAGAACGGCACGCCCCAACTTTTGACCGACGGTACTCAGCTCCCGGTGCTGACCTACCAGTGGAACCAGTTTGCCGCCTGCCCCGACGAGACCGACTCGCTCGTCTATCAGGTGCATGGAGGCTTCTACCCCTACACCTACCGCTGGGAGTGGGGCAGCAGCGCCAATAACCTCAGCAGCTATCGCGAATACACCACCCCCTACACCAACGATGCCGTCAATGCCGATTTGGCCAATCGCGACTTCGCCAAGGCGACAGCCTCCAACCGCGATGCGGGCGAGCTCCACGGCATGCTGCTCGATGGTGGCATGGGAGGCGATTTTTATTACCGCGTCACTGCCACCGACCTGGCTGGCTGCCAGCTGACCAAGAATGTCAAGGTTACCATGATGCACCACAACGAAGATGCCAGCATCACGCTGGACGGACAGACCCACGATCTTGATGAAAATGAATATACATGGTGCGACACAGCCAATGTCAGCGCAACCCATGAGACCATCATTCATGAGGCAACCCGCAATTTCCGTGGTATACACCTCGTCAAGCATGTGGTGCCAGACCCGAGTTGGGGCAATGTGGATGGCTATATGGGTCAGACTGAAGTGACGTTGACTGATGATGAATATGGCACCCTGCTCTGTCCTGGCGATGCAATCCAGCTGAACGCCACGGCGGTCGGCAACCACAACTTCATCCAGTGGGATTTCGACCCCTACGACCGCGACAACACAGTGTTCGTCATGCCGCATTCGGTCACCGATGTGCATATCAACGCCTATTTCGGTCCCAACGATTATTGGAAGAATGTGGTGAGGAGCAAGCCCGAGAGCGTAGAGTACGACTACAACGGCGATGTACACATCTATGACGCCGATGGTCTTGCCTGGCTGATAAGTCTCACCAACGGCTTGAACGGCCAGCAGATTCGCGACTTCTACTTCAACACAGTCTATATCCACAATCCGAATGCCAGCACCACCGACGGCGACAACTCCAAAGAGGGCGAAAGCACTGCCGAGACATTCAATTACGACATGTCGGCTCACCTCTGGACACCGATGTCGGGCTCGCAGCATCCCTTCATGGGCAAACTGAGGGTGGACGACGGTGTCACCATCAGCGGCATCATTGTCAACGAGCCGCGCATGGACCACGCAGGCTTCTTCGCCTATCTCGACAGTGCCGACATCGACGGTCTCCACCTGCAGAAGAGCCTCTTCCACGGCTCGCAGTATGTAGGCGGCATCGCTGCCGAAGCACTGGCCAGCACTATCGCCAACTCGTCGGTGGCCGACACCGGTGTGGTTGGGGAAAATCCCGACATCACCACCCTCATCACCGCCAACTATGCTAGCGGCGGTCTGGTGGGTACGGCCACGGGCAGTACTTTTAGTGGTTGCAGTGCCGCTGCCAAGTATATGGGTGCCACCATCTACAATGGCGGTATCCTAGGCATTGGTCAGGAGGTAGACGTCACCAATAACTTCGTCTGGTCGCAGCCGCGCATGTCGTCGCTCTACAGCAGTGGCATCGTCGGTAGCATCACCGGTCCGGCTGTCGACTCCAAGTCTCGTGGCAGCCGTATCGCCAACAACTACGTCCACTTTGTCGGCTCCGACACCCCGCTCAACCGCGTGGGCGGTTTGGTGGGCTTCGCCCGCAACACCACGTTGGAGAACAACTATGTCTACGGCAGTACCCAGGGCGGTGTCCTGACTGGTGCCATCGGCGCGGTGCTCGACCGTGGCGTGACGGTGCGCAACTGCTACTATGAACAGGGCAGCAACGAGGCGGCATTCGGATATAGTGGCACCGACAACCACACCGAAGGCATCACTACCTTCAACGGCACCGGCAACCAGGTGATGATGGCCGATCGCGTCGACGGCAGCAACAACCTCACCCTGGCGCTTAACCGCTGGGTGCGCGACTATGGCGGCGAGGGCTTCGCCACCTGGCGCTCCGACCTCGAAGGCACCAACCACGGCTATCCCCGCTTCGGCAAACCCGACCTTGTGCCCATCTACGAGCACATCAGCTACGAGACCTGCGACAGCCTTACCTTCGCCGACGCAACCCTCACCGAGAGCGGCGTGTATGAATTCCATACGATCGACAGTGCCGATTTTGTCGACAGCACCGTCCTCCTCACCCTCACGGTCCACTACAGCAGCCTCACCCAGTTCGAGGACACTGTCCTCTTGGGCGAAGACTACGAGGCCCACGGCTTCCACCTCTCTGCCACCGAAATCGCCTTGCTCCGCGAGGCAGCTCAGGAGGGCGAGATTGTCACCGTGGTGGTGAGCGACACCCTCCAGTCGCTCCACAGCTGCGACAGCATCGTCACCCTCTACCTCACCGTGGGCAAAGGCGGCACCGACCAGCCTCCCGTGGTGCTCGATGTCAAGGTCTATCCCAACCCCACCGTGGGACAAATCACCGTGGAGGCCGACGAGATGCAGCTCATCGAACTCTACGACGGCGTCAGCCGCCGCATCGACCGTCGAACGGTCGAGAGCGGCAGCAGCACGCTCGACCTCTCCAACCTGCCTACGGGCATCTACTACCTACGTGTCAAGACAGCCAATGGTACGGTAATTAAGAAGATAATCAAGCAATAACAATCACCCCTAACCTCTAACCTCATTGATGATGAAAAAAGCAACATATCTTCAGCCCACAATCAAAGTAGTGGCATTCAAGGTGGAAGAAGGCTACAATGCCACCAGGCTTGGATCCGACAACCTGTTCAGCGACCGCCTGTTCAAAAACGACACCTATGCCACCGGCGAGCGTTTCTCAGAGTATACCGACGGGGACGGCAACTTCTTCTCCGGACGCTGGGAATAACAATCTGCCATTAGTGATTACGTATCAACCTATCAACTTATATTGACAAATGAAAACTACAATAATGAAATTCAACATCCCAACATGTCTCTTGGCTCTCATCCTGCTGCTGGCAGGCTGTCAGAAGGAGTCGGAATCTTACAAGTTCCTCGTCCAGTCGGAAACGCCTGCCGGCGAGGCTGGAAGCAAGACCTGTCTGGTGAACGAAAGTCTCGTCTATTGGCAGGAAGGCGACGAAATCGACGCTTGGCGCAAGAATGGCAATACCCAGGGAGTCAAATTGGTTTTTCACGGTAATTGGAAGGACACGACAGCCCTGTTCGTCCCCGAAAGCGAAGATTTCAAGTTTGGCGGCAGCGGCAACACTTTCATGGCCCTTTTCCCCCACAACGATACCAACGCATTCGACGGATCTACTCCTACAATTTACTTCTCCAAGGTGCAGCCGTATGCCAACGACAATACCTTCGGCGCAACTGCCTGTCCCATGGTGGCGTATGGCGGTATTGATTATGGCGAAAATATCGTGCGCATGATTTTCCACAACCTTTGCGGCATTGTCCGTATCCAGTTGCGCAACAGTGCGTCGACGAATGGCAGTGTCACATTGCGGAACATCCAGTTCATCTCGGCCAATAGTAATTTGCCCTTATCGGGTTCCTTCACTATTAGCAACTACGACCAATACAACCCATACGTCGTACCTGCCAGCGGGTCTAATAGTGTTATTATCAATAATTTTAATGGTCTAGAAATTGGCAACGACTTACTTACCTTCTATCTGACCCTGCCTGCCGCTCAGGAGACTGTTCAGGGGAACGACCGCTACGTCGAGTACAGACTCACCATGTTGGTAGAAGCCGAGTGTGCCGGCAGTCCGCTATACGTGAAGAAGCAGTTCACCGTCCGCATCCGTCGTAACGGTATTACCAAGATGCCCGCCCTTACCATCGACGCTTGGTCGACCACGCAAGACGGCACCAACAGCACTTCGGTCGGCCTTGCCGGCAATGGCACATTGCAGCGCCCATTTCTGATTTACACCGCCGACGACTTGCGCAAGGTGCGCAACGCATTCAACAATAACCTCACCATCAATGGTGTGACGGTGAACGATGAGACCAGTTATTGCTATTTCAGGATTATGCGCTCCGACATCAAGTTGGACAACAACGTTTCGAATTGCGACTGGAATGAAGGTATCAGACACTTCAGGGGCAGCATGGTGTATGGAGCCAACCAAACTGGCTCGCTCGGCATCGAAAATAATACGAAGGTCCCTATTTTCGAATCTATCACCGACAAAGGCATTGTGGAAAACTTGGCCGTGTGGGGCTCCTGTTCATGGACCGAGGATCTCTCGGGCAAATCCTTCTCCCCATTATGCATTGAAAACAACGGCCGTATGGTCAATTGCCGCGTGCTCGACAATTCCTCCTACGTGATGAACACTTCGAGCAGTTCTAATTTTGGCATTGCAGGCATCTGTGTCACCAACCACGGCATCGTCACGGGTTGTGGCTGCAGGGCTACGTTGGTGGCTCCCAGTGTGGCAGGCATCTGCTTGGAGAACAGTGGCGAGAATGCCAAGATTGTGGCTTGCTACACCTCTTCGCCAATGCAGGTGCATAGTGGCAGCCTTGGTGCCGCGCAGGCGGCAGGCATCTGCCACCAGAATTCCGCCTTGGTGAAGGACTGCTATTTCGCCTCCAACATCAATGCCGCCATACCTACCAATTGGGGTGGCATCGTCTATCAGAACAACGCTGGCGGCAGCGTCACGCATTGCTATGTCGATGCCTCGGGCATTATCCAAACCACCACATCCGTCGGCGGCATTGTCCACACGATGGTGGACGGTGTGGTCGACAACTGCAGGAACGAGGCCGACCTGATGAATGTGCAGCAGACCACAAATGGCGGTCTGGGCAGTATTGTCTACTCAATGCAGGGCGGCGAGGTGCGCAACTGCATCCGCTATCGTCCCACGGGCAGCCTCACCTGCACGGGCAGTGGGGCAGTGGGCGGCTTTGTGGCACGCATGACGGGCGGAACGGTGCGCAATGGTGCCTTCTATGGCGACATGACCCAGTCGACCGTGCAGACCCGCGGAGCCTTCGTGGGCGACCTCCGTGGTGGCACTATCGAGAATGTCTACGGCTACCAGACCTCCATCGGTCCCGCTACCGACTTCTACGGTCGAATGAGTGGTACGACCACCACCCTCAACTACTGTTATGGACAGACCTCTCAGCAGTACGTAAGTCACACAGACGCTCTCGGTACCGACCTTAACGGATGGACTCCCGAACCCGGCATCTACAGAAAGTGGATTAGTATACCAAGCAATCCCCCGATGATTGACCAAAGTTCGCAGGGCTCGGATGCCTTCTTGCCGCTTTCCTCTGGGTCGAAGCGCAGACGTTAGCAGGCGACAGCAGATAATGATCAATACGAGTGCTCCGTAGGCTCCCACGAAGGTCTTACGGGGCACTCGTCTTTCTTTCTTTCTTTTTTTCTCCTTCTCGTCTTGGACACACGGCTGAGATTGTATGGGCAGACACCGGTTTCTGCCCATACGAAGTTAGTCTGCCTCCCACGAGAAGTTTCTCGATTCTTGCCGATGGGTGTCCCGTTTGTTGCTTCTGGAGCGACAAAGGAGTATTGATGAGTCTAATAAAAAGTGATGAATGGTAAAGGTTAGGCGGGGTTCTGTCGGGATGAGGACCAGGTTTTGTGGACTATTTTTTGACTTTGGGTTTGGGGTCGGGTAGGGCGGCGCAGGTGGCTTTGACTAGGGTGGAGAGATACTCGTGGTCGTCCACCTCCTCGATGTAGAAGTAGGGTTTGGCCCCTTCGTAGGGTGGGCGCATCACCTCGCTTTTCAGCAGCGGGCGGGCTGCCTCGGTGGGCTTGATGTAAAAACCGTTGTCGCTCACCAGCCCAAATATCTTTCCGTTGCAATAAATACCGTAGTCGCCAAACATCTTACGCGCCACAATCTCCCCTGCACCCCCGCATTGGTCAACTATATATTGCACAAAATCAGCATTGCTAGCCATAGTTTTGATTATTATATTGCGACTGCAAAAGTACGAAAAAAAGTAGTGACATTGCGTTTTTTTTGAATGGTTAGCACAATAATGAAACGACAATCGACGTTATCTCGACATTAATTCTTAATATCTCAATAATGAAACGTATTATTATCTGTTTGGCAATGGTGCTTTGCTCCATGGTTTCGATGGCTCAGGCATGGCGTTTGGAATGTGTCGAAGTGGAGCGCAACGACAAGCATTTCGAAGTTTTCCAGTATCGTGTAGCGGACTCTCTGCAGGGTTATTTTCTTGGGCTCGACACGCCCGACCGCATTCCAGGTTCGCTAATCACTTTCGATATGTTCACAGAGGTCTGTCTCTATCTTGGTGCCACTCTTGATGAAGCGCAGGCTGTGTTGGAGGAAATATATCTATTCTTCGACGAGGAAGTAGGTGCCTCGCGCGTGTTTACCGCACGGATGGCTTTAGGTACTGACTTGATGGACGCAAGCACCTCGACCTGCACCGTACAGAAACGGCTCTTGGGTGGACATAGGCTATGCTTCGCATTCGAACATTCGGGCTACACCACCGAGAACTACCTCCGCAAAGGCGACATCAGGTCAATCATCACCAACCTGAAGATTTACCGCAAGCTCCACCCAAAGGCGAATTAGAGAAAAACTTTTTCAACATCGTTCTCATTCTTGCCGCCGTGTCGTGCGGGAAAGGGAAGAACAAATCCGTTTTTCCTACTTCTGACGTGATTATGCCGAGAGGGCTGTATTTGCAAGGGGATAGCAATGGCATTGTGAAACCCTCATTTATCCTATATTTAGTTTACCTTTTGTTTAGATTTTATTTACCTTTTGTTTAGGTAACCTAAATAAAGAAGAAAGTAAATAAAAACAAAATAGAAAGAAAATAAAAAAAATATATAGGGATAACTAGTGTGCTGAAATGGGATTTGGCAGACGTGGGGGAAGACGATTCAAAGAAAAAAAAATCCGAAAAATACTATTGGTAACCTCTAAAAATTAAATGTCGAATATTCAACAATATAAATCATAATTCTGCGTTATATATGTTGTAGAAACAACAATACTTATGAGCAAGTACAAGACCACAGGCAAACAGACTCTCTTCGATGCCGAGAATGCGGCACAGAAACTCTCCGAGATAGGCAACCCGCTGGATAAGCTTGACAGCGTGATAGACTTCGAGATGTTCCGCAGTCGGTTGGAGGAGTCAATGGTGAACCACAGCACCAAAAGCAATGCCGGAGCAAAGCAGTACGATGTGGTCATGATGTTCAAGGTGATGG
>JAEEGG010001680.1_pt1 | contig 58758 bp, 44 predicted proteins | sample 9134161 | NCBI WGS metagenome assembly JAEEGG01 (sample SAMN16246543, study PRJNA631951) | gut metagenome | biome: gut microbiome; feature: rumen; material: CR-attached | host: Bos | place: Iran: Karaj | collected 2018-10
GTTTGCTTTGTCTCCGGAGCTGATACAAAGGTACTAAATATTTAAGCAGAATCCAAGCATTTTGGCCATCCGGAATGCGTAATGAAGGTTTGATATGAGTTGTTATGAATTGTATGTATTTTTACTTATCAGAATCCTTGCATATTCCGGATATTTTTCGTATCTTTGCAGTATATTTAATGATTCAATAATCAATGTTCAATGGTCAATAACATCCGAACTTACGGTCGTACGGAGCTGGCCCAGCTCTATTTCCCGGCCATCTGCCCCCGCGCAGCCTGGGCTAAGCTGCGTCTTTACATGTCCGACTATCCCCGGCTTCGCAAGTTGCTGGCCTGCAAGCGTCGTACGTTCCTCCCCGTCGAGGTCGCCCTCATCTTCGACATCCTCGGCCGCCCCTGAAATTTACACAGTAGGGTCGGTTCCTACTGTGTAAATTTAAAATAATTAGCTATTTCTGCGGGGCATTTGAAGTTTTTTTCTTATCTTTGCAGCAGAATTGGAAAGATAAGATTATGAAATACAGCATCATTTATGCGGTTATCCGCCCAGAGATATCAGAGCGTGTCAGTCTCGGACTGATATTTGTCGATGGTGACAAAGTGGACGTACGTTACTCTCAGCAGAAACTGGAAGCCGTGCGCGGTCTGTTCCCGCCCAAAGAATACGAGTTCTTGTCGCGGGTGGTCACCTCGATGCCCACAGATGGCAGCATCAATAGCGTTGAAGCCATCAATTACCTTACACGCTATTCCAATAACCTGATAGCAGTCTCTCCCCTGCAAAGTATTGACATCGCCGCTACGGAACAGAGCAAAGCCAGCCTGTTTAGCAACTATATTTACGAAGCTGCATAAACTTAATCGCTCGAGCTTGCTCGCTTGCTACCAACGGGACGCAATAACCCTGCCTTATTGCGCGATAAGGCAGGGTTATTGGAAAATAAGGGTTGGTTATTAATCAATATCTATTCTATGGACACTGGACACTACTGGACAGTAGATAATAAAGAGTTCTCACGCGTACTGCGTATATGCGCGGTACGCGTGAGACGTTTGTCAGAAGCACTGTACACTACTGTCCACTGACCCTTCCTCGGCGGCAGCCTGAATGGCCATCGACTGCTGGGCTGCGTGCATCTCGTCGCCGCTGCGGCACACCACGATATAGCCCCGCACACCGTTATGCTTCACACGACGGAAGCCCAGTTCACCCATGGCACGGCCCAGGTAGACCGCCGACAGCTTCTGCGAAATATTCGCCGATACCACCTGCATGGCACGTGCCACCGACATGAACACACCCGGCTCCGCATCCCTCGGCTGACGGAAATAGAGGCTGGCCAACTCGTATTCCAGACGGGGCGTCTCAAACTGCTGGTTATGACGCGCCAGCCTCAGGATCTCCTCGCGCGAGAACCAGTAACGGAAGCCCTGCTGATAGAGCGCATACGCCTGACTATAGATGCCCTCGTAATTGAACGGATACTCTTGGGGCGGGTCGATGATCTCCACCTCGAACGGCAGCCAGCGACGGTTTCCCGTCGGGTCAGAGAGGAACTGCACATTATTACCTGTAGCACAGAACGAGGCGATATGTTTGCGATGCTCATGAAAATGGGCGTAGGCCGCACGCTCGTCGATGCTCGGCATGGTGATGGCGGCCTTCAGCTGGTTCAGTTCAGAGGGGCGCATGGTGTCCAACTCCTCACAGCAGACGAGACCATACTGCGCCAGTTTCAGGAGGTCATCGCGCCCCATGCGGCTGGCATCGGCTTTCAAATAGACGTAAGCCTGCAGATCCGGCGGCATAAGACATTTGAGCCAGGTCGTCTTATACGAGCCCTGTTCACCTAAGAGCACCAGGACGACATTATTCACGGCGTCACTATCAACCCATCCCGCCACCATGCCTACCAGCCATTTCTTCAGGTACTCCGCAAACAGAAGTTGCTCGTCGGCATCGCCCTTGACGTTCACCGACAGTGACAGACCGAGGATATGATCTTCCTTTCCGTCCCACGGCGGCAGATGCTCCAGGTAATACCTGAACGGATGATACTCCGGCGCGAAGTCCGACTCTATCACGCGATAGATATCCTGTGCCCTCGCGGATTTCTCTTTCGACAACTCCGCCCACAGCGAATTCACGATGCGGTCGCTGACGGGCTGCCAGTCCGTGCCGTCGGTCTCATAGTTCGACGGCAGTTTGCACTCCACCCTACCCGTAATGACATTATACCTCAGGTAAAGTCTTCCTCCCAGGAAGTCCTTAATATCCTCCACTGTGGCATACACCTCCCGCCAGTTCGGTTTGTGTGCCTTCTCACCCTCGGCTGCTTTCTTCTTGCGTTTCTTTTTCGGTTTATCTTCTGATTCTTTCATCGGCAAAAATATATGTTATCACCGCAAAGTTACGCCAAGAAAAGGACACATGCAAGCTTTCGCGCCACGAATTTCCTTCGCGGTGCGAATAAGCAACCAATAGGTTTAAACGGTCACACAAAAAGATTACGGACACGCACTCCTAACGCATCCGCAATCGTATGTAACCGCCATAGCGACGGATCTTTCTCACCGCTGATAAACTTACTCATGGCCTGATAGGATATACCTACACGCTCAGCCAATTGGGTACAAGTTACGTTTTTTCCCACATCACTTTCAGCAGCTGAAGCTGCGACTCATAATTTTTCATTGTTGTTTTATTTATATTGTTAAAAAATTGCCCCACTACCCTACAATAAGAGCAGTGAGGCAAAGGTTTGGTTATTTGTCATTCGCGTTGTCGGACCCTATTCCAGTTCTACGCGGAAGGTGATAGCATTCATCGAAACGATGTATTTACCTGGGGGCAGTTCAGTCAGGACCAGTGCGTAGGTGGTTCCTTTTATATCTTTGTCCAGCCATTCCAGACCAGAGTCCGTCCTGATGTTGATGTGGCTGCCTTCGGGCAGTCCGAAGAAGAGGATCATCTCATCTATATTGCCGGCATTCTTGACCGATGGCGGCATGCCTGCTGTCGAGGTGCCTGGGAGAAGAGCCTTACCTTGCTGTTGGAACGTCACGTCCTGACGCTCATAGGTGACAGTGGTCATCGGTGCCGACACCACCACCTGCCTCGGCTGCAGCTTCACCCTGGGAGAATGCCGCAGATAGACGAGCTGTTGTGTGGCGTCATCCATACGCAGGGTGATACACTTACCGTTACTAGGCAGCGAGTCACGGACGGTAACGGACGAACTGTCCGCCGCTACCGCAGCAGCACTGCCAGCCCTCAACGTGGTCGTTGAGCAAGCCGTCAGAGGCAGGATGCCAAGTATCATGGCCGTCAATAAAATATGCTTCATGTATCTTTACCAATAATATAATGGGTAGTATATGTCGTAACAATATCGATTTCCTCAAATGAGTCAGGGAACCGTCCCATCACTCTATGAACGCGACAGGTATGCTCTTAAAGTGTTCGTCTTCAAAACCCCAGTCGAAGGAGTCTAGGTCTGGGTCGAGTTTGTACTGAGTCACCAACCAGACATTACCCTCACCCTTCTTGGTTCGTTTATAGAGAAGATAGCTAAAATCATCCGCATTATCGTTTCCAATTATTAAATCACTGCCGTTTTTCAATTTTAAATAGATATAAGCACTTACCCGTACCGGGGTATCATCTGTCGGTTTGTGATTTGTTGCAAAAGACATCTTTGCACAATATTTTCCACTCTTTTTAATTGAGTTCATGAAACTAAAGTCCCTGGTCTTGGAGTACGGCTGGGTACCATGAGTATACTGAACATTAACGCGCAAGCCCCAGTCTTTCCAATATTCATTAATTGAAGCAGCATCGCGAAGAGTGAACGGCAATTGTATCTCATAGAAGTAGCGTCCGTCTCCCAATTGCTTGCCTTCAGTCTGATACACATAAGCCCAATCGCCCTCCCCAGATTCTCCCCGATTATCCATAATATAGTATTCAATGCTTGGGTAAGTCTTGGGGATAAGTTGAACCTTGTACTCTGGGTATAGGGTGAGGTCTGATGTTAGGTCAAGGGGACCAGTATGCATGAAATCGCCACTACGATCCAAAACGCCAGGAATTACCCAAAGGCGTCTTTTCTCATCGTTTTCCAAATAAAACATGTACTCCGTATTCCTTTTAACCTTTATGCCATTTATAGATCCCGCCTTGGGGTCGCCAACCCAGGAAGTTTCTCCTGGGTTGATGATTGTTGCTGCCGGCCACCACGAATCAGGATTCTCTTCTGTATAGACGAACAAAACGGGCTGGTCATACTCAGTTACTCTTTTAGGATGTAGACCCAGTTGCGTGTACTTGTATGAGATAGTATGTATATAGTGCAGGTGGCCAGCCGCATCAGTCCATTCTCTTAAAGGATAATTGACGTTCATCTCTGCTTTAGGATGATAAAGCAAAGTATAACCCTTCCAGACATTAAATGGTTTCGCAATAAATTTGAAATCAGACCACCAGCCACCTAACGTCATTTTCGCTCCGAATTCACCAGTTATATTCAATTTAAAGAACTCATCAGAGGTTCCTACAAAATAGTCACCAGCAAGTGTCTTAGACAGTTTTAACGAAGCGTTAAGTGTGACATTAACATACGCCCCTATGCCCACGCCATGCCATTTCCCATTTGGACCTGGGACTTTCTCCCCAAAACCAATGAACCCCTCAACACCACCTTTAAAACCAACTGTACCAAAAACATTCAATGAACCTTCAGTTTTTTGTTTAATCTCTTTAGATAAATCTTTATTCTCTTCTTTTTTCTTCTTGTCTTTTATCGTATAGGTTATAGTCCGGCTCTTATTTTTCCAATAAGTAAAGTTGATTTCTCCATACAATCCTAGGTCAAATTCTAAAATTGGCTTAACCTGAAAGAGAAGACTAAAAGGAATCGGTTTTGGTAAGGCAACTGCATACCATGCTCCATATTCCATTATGTCCCCTCCTGGCCTTAATTTCTCATTATATTCTTTATAATGCATTTTATCACCAACCCACTTTTTAATGTCTTTCATTTTAATACTGACTTTTGAGTCTTCATTCTCAAAGAGGTTGTGACCTACAACACCGCTTATCTTTATTCCGCTTGTCGTAGTTGTTTCGGTATATTCACTTTTATTTCTTACCCTTATTTCTTTTTTCATGTGAGTCATTTCGGTAGAATAAATATTTATCTCTGCCGTATTAATCCAGCCCTTTGATAGCTTAGTTAGTGTTTCTGTGAGAATCGAGTTGCTACCACCCCCAAAATGACCTACTAAGATATCTACTGTTTTTGTCGTATCCTGATCTATGTCTTCTTTCCATTTCGCCTCGTCTTCTCTTGTCTTTTTCTTTGGGTTTTCAACGGCATTATACATGGCCCAGTCTACGATATACGTCTGCACACCACCGTCTTCAGTTGAGCGTGTAACCCGCTGTTGTACTTTGGCAGCCTGCACGGAGTCTTTCTTCAGATCCTCAGGCTTGCTAGTGAAAATATCGGCATCGAAGTCGAGATCAAAGTCTTCGTAGATGTCGTCCAGATTTGCATGTGTGGTAACGACCTTGATAAGCCCTGCCTCCTTTTCCACACTGAGCACGCGGCCCATGAGTCCTGTGGGAAACTTATTACAACAACAGGACACCACCTGCCCACCGACCTTTGGCAACCACTCTTCTGGAGTATTGTCAAGGAAGTAAAGAACACTATCGTTATCCACCTGAACAATATACGACTGTATGGTATCAGTAAGCGAACGTGTGGTTGGCTTATACTGGTAGGTCAGAGTAAAAAAATCATTAGTTACAGTTTCGGGTTCCTCGTAGCCTTTTTTCTCCTCGGTCATCTCCCACTCTTCCATAGAAAGTGTGCATCCTGACAAAAGGAATGCCAGGATGGTGAGCAGTGTGTAGATAGCTGATTTTTTCATATCGTTGAAGGGATTGTTGTTGTCTTATAGGGATAGTTGATAAAGATTGGTGAGTGTGCCGTGGGCCTCACCATCGTATTCGAGCGTCTGCGGGAACTCCTCATAGAGCAGTTCCTGACGGTTGTAAACGCGGAAAGTGACGGTCTCCATGATACCATTGGGGTCGTAATAGCTGATGTCGCTGCCAATGCGGAAGCGCACGTATGCCTGCCCCTGCCACTCCATGAGCTCTCCGGCTCCGCGCATCTCATCGTTGACGAAGGCCCCGAGTATCATCGTCATTGGGTCAAAGGGCTGTCCATGTACGGTAACCTTGGCATAAACCATCATCTCGTAAGGATATTCCGCATCGGTCATCTCCCAGCGCCTCATGACGTAGACCAAACAACTGTCTTCCATCAGGCCGTCAGTGGAGAGAGCTCTCACCATAGACGTTCCGGGACTGAGGGCATTGAACATATTCTCTCCTACGCTGAGCACGCTGTCGGCACTTGATGTCCATAGTACGCCGATGTTGCTCTCGTCATCAGGGGTGAAGGCCGGATGCAGTTCCAACTGGTCGCCCACCATGAGGTAGGCAGTATGGCGGTCGAGCTGCATCGCTTTTGGCAATGAGTCGTTGCTGTCGATGTCTAAAAGACCGCATGACGCGTTGAGCATGGCGGTCAGGATAAGCAACGTGACGGTTCCGGTCTTGTGTTTCATTTCTTGTCGGGTGCTTTAATGGTTACAACATTCGAAGGTTCGCTTTCGCGGCCGTCCTTCATCTGAATCATGATGTAGTACTGCGCCGTCTCACCCGGTCTGAGCAGATGGTCAGAGAAGTCCCGGTCGGTGGGCTTGGCAGAGAGCAGGAATTTGAATCGGTCTTCATCGGCACCCTTTCGCCAGATGCAGAAGTACCAGTCGTTGTCCTCCGGCAATTTGTCGACCTCCCACGCTAGACGTGTAGTGTGGTTATTCTCGTGGTAGCTTGCATAGAGCTTAATAGGCGTCTTAATGATGGTCTCTCCGAGGAAGCGCGTACAAAACTGTAAGCTGAGTCCGCTGCTGATGCCGCTATAGTTGAACGACTCTATGGCGTAGACATATTCCTCACTTCTGTTAGCCTTCGGTACATCCAGGATGTCAATATAGTTGTTGGCAGCCTTCACGGAGTCGGCATCACAGCGTCGCAGCAGTGTCCACTCCTTCTGGCTCTCCAGTCGTCTGAGCACATGATGATAGGCCAACAGGGCATCACTGCCAGCTATCCATCGCATGAAGATGCCTTTGGTGTCGACATGCGTAGAGTCGATATGGGCCGGCGTGGGCGGCACGTTGCTGGGTCTGATCACCTGTATCGTGTCGGAGAAGGGTCCGATGTTGCTGGCATAGTCGACGGCACGAACCATATAATAGATATATTTTTGGTTCACGGTCATGTCGACACTGTCAACGAAACAGGTGTCACGCACGCTGGCATTCTTTGTGGCCATGAAGGTATGGGTGGTGTCGTTGGCGTAGATTACCTCATAGTAATTGACATCATCGTCGAGCCGATCCCAAGTGAGGGTGATGGTGCCGTCATCGGCATTGGTCGTAGCCTTCAGGCCTGTTGGTGCCTTTGGCGGGCGCATATCGCTGACACGAAGCAGCTGCGGCATACTGTATCCCACATTATGGGCTGTGTCGTAGGCCGCTATGAGCACGCGACCGGTAGAGACATTAGTGACGTCTACACGACAGACTGTATCACTGGGTGCAGACATCTTCTCGGTCAATGGTCGCCACTCGCCCTCGGTATCGCGTTCATGGTAGTAGAGCGGCCGACAACCTATGTAGTCAGCCTCCATCGTATCCTTGCGGAAATGAATCTCCGCCCAGATCTCTGCAGTAGGGTCATCCTCATTGGGGCGGATAATATTGATCCACGTTATCTGTGGTGCCGACGGTGGCATGAGGTCGCCTACCTTGACGGTATGGGTTGATGTATTTTCCGTCAGTTCGCCGAAGGAGTCATGAGCCAGGATGCGGTATTCGTAGGTACCGGGATGCGGCACATTGTCGACATAGGCACAAACATCGTTGTCGATGGCATCGATCATCGTGATATAGGGCTTCTGGTTGATACGCTGCCATTTCTGGGATCCCGCTTCACGGCGCTCAATCTCATAAGAGGAATAGATACCCTCAGGCCAGATAAGGTAGACATTGTTAGGTGCCGTCACCGAGTCGGTGATTCCGGCGTCAAACTGTTCGGGATAGTAACCGATGTTCTTCATATTGTTGATGATGGCGGGATTGAGGATGACGTGCATCGTCGTGTCTATCTCCGACGGCGTCACGATATAATCGTAGACAGCGTCTTTTTTCACGTTACGGTCCACAAAGCGCATAGCCATGTGATTGGCCACGTCAGGTCGCCACTCACTGGCAAGCAAGGCATATCCCAACAACATCATCTGATCCTCATAGAGGTCGTAGAGCGACCCCACTTCGCCCGTCTGTCCCCGCGTATTAACGAGGTCGGGGCGTTCCTGGTTGTAGATGCTGCCGATACCCATCATGGCCACGGAGTCAGTCTCGGGATATAGTTTCAGACACTGCTCCAAAGGAGTTGGTCGCAGACGTGTGGCCAGCGTGTCAGTTTGGCCGGTGCGGTGGTCTGTGCGAAGAATATCGACACCGATACGGTTCAGGTAGCGCCAACCCACATAGTCGGGTGCCGACCATCGTAGCACAATGCTGTCGCCATAGCTGCGAGCCAGCATTTTGATCAGCGGAAGCTGTTCCATGCCCTGACGGGCAGCATATTCTCGGCTATGGGCTGCGGTATCGCGTATTTCGCCAGGCAGATAGCGGGGGACGAAGGTGTCTGTCTCCACCGTATCGCTGACCTGCATGACTGGATAAAGCCTGTAAGCCCGCATTCCCTGAAAGGGCATGGCCCACACCGCCACACCAATATAGGCTGCGGCAGCAAGAGCGAATGTCTTTATAATATTTTTCTTGTTCATATTTCAATTAATTTATTTCCCTCTCCTATTAACACTAGAACCTCTGGGTACGGATTTACTTAACACCGTTGAACTTGTTAGTTTCGAAGCAGGCGTTCTACTTGAAGTTGTGCTTGAAGTAGTGCTCGAAGTAGATGTTCTGCTTGAAGTGGTACTCGAAGTGGAACTCTTATCATTAGTATTTGCTTTCGCATTGGAAAGACTACTCATAGTAGAGGTAGAAACGGCAGAGACTTCTTCATACTTGTCTACATAACCTGTCATCTTGGTGAGGGGCTCCGCGATATTAAAGGTCTGCATGGCATCGCCGCCATTCACAAGGGTACCACTGACATTGGTATTGATTACCGTGTAATTGCAATCTTTGAAATTATAGGCATTCACACGGTAGATGGTAAAGTTGGCATTCGTCATGCGACGCATAACCTTCTTGTTGACGGCAAATTTATCCCTACTTGGATGTACGTCATTGGTACAAGCATTACCATCCAAAGAGTTTCTTCCCACCATACCACTAAACACATATTCAGAAATATTCTGGTGTCCACGCTGCTCATTCCACCCGTCTTTCTTACACTGGTTTGCATAGCCCGCAAGGGTATGCCACAAGACAATCTTCCTACGCATATCGGATTTGTTCTCAAAGCAACTACCAAATATAATGGGGAACTGATAACAGGGCACCTGCAGACGCACATCATTATAATTCGTGTAGATGTACTGTCCCCGATGATTATTATACCATGAATCCACCTGATTGAACTTTGTGGTATTCTTTTTGTATGCGGCATCAATATTATCTATTTCGTCGGCAGCCTTCTGGATGGCATCACAGAATTTTTCCGCAGCATAGTAGACGCCCGACATATCCTTGATATAATCCTGCACCTGCTTGCTGTGGTCTGAATTTGGATAGAATGTGGCGGCACGATACTGTCCTGTCAGGGCATAGCTGTACTGGGTGTCATCTATCAGTGGCAATGGATACTGGGTGATGTTCTTCCATTGCGAACGATCGTAGATGGAGAGCGCCTTAATGGTATTATAGCCATTGTAGATGTTGTAGTTGTACTGTTGTGCGCCTAACTTACCCTCGTAGACGCCTCCCTTATCGGTATAGATCAGGGACTGGGCCGTGATGACGTTGACATCGACACGGTCGGCTGTGAACTCCCATCCGCCTGGGAAGGCAAAGTTACTGAGATATGATATATAGAGATAGGGATCGTAGACCTTGTAGTTATAACCTTCGAGCTGGTATTGGTCATGAGCAATCTTGTAGTCGCTATAGCGAGACGGTGTCTTAGCAAAGGTCACACTATTGATGCGACAGCCCACGAACGGCTTCTCGTACTGATAAGTCGTGTTGGCTTGCCAGGTATTGTCGACAGGATAAACTATCATGTTCGCCAGTTCTTTTGTAGCGATCGATACCGTGCCAGTTTTTTCGTTTGTTTTTGAATATTGGTAGATCAGCTTCAACCGATAAGTATTCTTGACAGTAAATCCCGTCAGGGCTGAGGTAGGTTGCATGTTACAAGTTGAATCGGTAACAAGCCATTTGTTGTCGACCTCACACACCTTTGTGCCATTCTTCCAAGTGCCATCTGATTTCTTGGTCACTTTATAGAGCTGCCATTTCAATGTACCTGCCTTAAATGCCTTGTCCTTCAGGTTGGTGGTCAGGGCAAAAGTGGGATATTGCAGATCTTTCTTATGGATATTCCGCTTTTCACCATCCTTAATCTTGTTGTGTGCCGAAGGATAGGCAATGGCGATATAGTCCTGCAGTTCAGGGATATCAGGGATTGCCATCCTGCCCGTTGTTGCAAAATAGTAAGTCTTGGTCTGGCTCCATGCCTTGTTCTCATACTTCTTCTTTTGTTCATTGAACGTAACGGGATCCACCTCCACACCCTTCTGTATCTCTTTGGCATTAGCAGACACCACCAGCCTATAATAGCGATTGGGATTCAACTGCGTGATATCGAGATAGGTGTTGTGACGGTCGCTGGCCTTGATATTAAAAATCTTTTTATTCTTTTGGTTATAATTCCGGTCACTCAGTTCGCGACTGCTCGGAATCCTTGTATACTCATAAAGGGTAATCTGACCCGTGAAGTTCGGACGGAAGACGAAGGTGCGGCTGGCTTCCATTTCCAGGGCGTCCACATTGTCACCGTCATAATTTTTCTTCAGCTTCGCCAGCTCGGTCTCGTCAAGCACACGGAAGGATTCGTTCAGCGGTGCCTCGGTATGCAGTACGGGTCGTGTAAGCAAGTTGGGACTGATCTTATTCTTGTCGTCCCATCCCCGTTCCTGGGTATCCTCACCGATGCTCAGGTCGCCAAACAACTGAAAGTTGTCGAGGGCGTTACCCATGAATACATCACAGTCCTTACCCACAGAGAAACGGTAATTCTTGTCGATGTCGATGATACCTCCGAGAGCCTTCAACTTGACACGTGCCTGACCGTCAAAGTGAGAGGGTTTGGGTCCTTGCATACGGAAAACGCCGCCTATACCTGCATCGAGCACGTCGAAGTCCTTTTTCCAGAAACCCAGATTGATTCTGACACCGAACTTAGCATAAAGGTAGGCATAAAGCTGTCCATAGCCATACCATCCGTGATAGCCAGGAGATCCTGATATGTTCACACAGGTGGCATTGGCCGGCAACTTGATGAGCGCGATGTCGAAACCAGCTGTGATGCCGGCATTCAGATAGAACACGGCGAGGTCTACATCGAAGTAGCCATATACCTGTGCACCGAACATCAAACCGCCACCGTTTGCCGTAGCAGCTTCGTTAAACTCCTTGAGCGAGTTCTCACGGGCATTGTTGGCCTTGCTCACGTCAGCACTCTCAATTCCCTTGCTATTGCTGCCATTAAGGAACGAACTGATCTTATCCGGTATGGGAGGCAGTTTGCCGCCATCAGGCAGTTCATTACCCACACAGACATAGCCGTTGGCACCGATATCACACTTTACAATACCCGCATTTATCTTCAAGTAGGTAAACTGGCATCGATTATCAAAATTCGGCTCGCCGAGATAGACGTGCCATTTCGCCTTGTTGAGCTGTTTGCCTTTTTCCTTGAAAGCGATACGGAATTGGACGCTGATTTTTGCACCTGCACTGGCACTCAGGCTCTCGCCCGACTTTGGAGCATTGGTCTCCACTTTCTTATTGGTGTCTTTTTCATCCAACTTACCCGCTAGTCCGTCCTCTGCCGAATGTTTAGTAATACCCGAATATGCACTATTCAGTTGTTTTTTATAGTTTTCCAGTTTGTCTGTAATGCCGGCGAATTTGTCGCCACCAAGTTTGCTGAGATCGGCAGTAGCATCCACTGTCACATCAATACATAAGTACTGGTCTTTATCGTCATGCTGATAGAGCACGTTGGCCTTGGCATGAATCATACTGACGGCATCGACGGTTCCCTCCATAAGGAAGGTGCTCAGACGTTTTTTGTCGCGGTCGTAGACCACAGTCACCTCAAACTCACCCTTCAGCACGTCTTCAGCACTTTGAAGTGAGACTCCCAATCCGGCAATGACACCAATCAGTCCCTTCTGCGGGATGGCAGAGGTGACGTCCTGGGCGTCTCTCTTGCAATTGAAGTAGAAACCTGCTGTAATCTTGTGTATCTGAGCTGGGGTGACGGGAATACCCGACTTACCACCTGCTGTGGCATAGAACCATCCATAGGTGAAATTATTGTTACTGCTTTTATCCTTGAAGTAGCCACCGTTAGCATCGATATAAAAGAGGTCGCCGGGCATGTGGAAGGTGAGGTTGCCCTTATATCCCTCACGGTTGTTATTACCCTTCTCGACGATGAGATGTCCTTCCAGCTTCATGCCGGCAAACTCGTACTTGATGCCAGCCTCCTCAAAATCGATATCCTTGTATTTGAGGTCTAGGTCGCTCCAGTCATTCCAGCTCTTGGGCAGGGTGACATCCGAAAGGATGGTAAACCCGGCAGTGGCACTGAGATTAATGCCGCTGACCAGTCCGACGGTACCCACCACCGTCGCCTTCAACTGCTTATTTTCATACCCGAACTCATATCGGTCGACAGAGAAGGAGAACGGACCGAGCTTCTTGGCTGCCGAGGCCACCGACCACTTACCGGTATTGAACCATAGCTTACCTGACTCACTGATGTCAAACTCCTTGCCACTGATAAAAGTATAACCTTTGGTCGTAGCATTGCGGGCATTCTGCTGCAAAGTTTTCTCATATTTCGACTCCCATGAACTGGGACAGTTGGCCACTCGCATGCCGCAGAAATGCACATCGGGCAGGTTCACTTTCAAGTGACCGCCGATGGTGATGTCGAACTTTCCGCCCAGCATCAGCTCCACCTTCGTATCAAGTTTTCCTTTGGCATCGGGCGTGGACTCAAGAAGGAAGTAGGTCTGGTCTTTATCAAAAACCGTCTTAGCAAGCCAGAAGTCGAGACTGAGGTTTTTCACCTGCTGTGTCTTGAAAACATAGGCATACTGTCCCTCCTTAGCTCCCGCGCTGAGGAGTTTCATAATACGACACTCATAGCCTATCTCGCCATCGAGCAGCGGCACATCGAACTTGCCGCTGAACTTGCAGTTGTTGAATTCGCTCTGCAAGAAGGATAATGAGATTTTGTCGAGGGAGAAGGTCCATCCTCCCGCCTTACCTGTCTTGGCACTGAAGGCATTCGTGACATTGGCCTCGAGCGAGCAACCGCTCTTGTCGATGAACATATTGTTAACCGACACTTCGAGCTGGCGGTCCTCGCTGTCACCGAGCTGTAAGGCCTTGGGGAATCGCAGACCGATTTCCTTGATGAAGAGTCCTTGCCAGTCTGCATTGTCGTCAACGGCATAGTAGTTACCTTCTCTATCCTGAACCACACCCGTAAGGCCAGCCTTTTTCTTGTCATAGTTCTTGGGGAATTTGGCAGCCTTCATCTTGTCGGAGTTGCGATAGGAACTATGGTCATAGACGAGGTCGGAGGCGGTAAAGGTCCATCCTGGCAGAGCTGACACCTGGAAGGGGTCGATAGTGATATCATCCACCATCCAGTCATCCCAGCTGGCAATGCTGGTTCGGATATTCAGGATGGGCTGTTCCTGTGTGGGGCTGCCATTGTTGTCCTTTACCAATCCTGGAATCTTCATGTCGATATCGATACCCAGGATCTCGAAAGAGTCGTCGTGCCAAGCAATGTAGGTGCCGTTCTCCGGGGTAATGACATCCTTCGGCGCCTTGAAGGTCAACTCGTAGGAAGACTTCGGGTCGTTAATGGTGAAGTCGGAGAGCAGAGCAATGGTTCCCGACTCGGGCAAAAAACGGTTAGGAGAGATACAGAGCCTCGGTGCACCGAGCACGAGGATGTCATTCTTAGTATAATCTGTATTAGGCAGGGTAAACTCTCCCAGCACATCCATCGTGGCGTGGGTAGCCGCGAACTTCATGCTTACAATCTGTATGTCTACAGGCGACTTGTTGATCTCCTTGGGTAACTTCACTGGCATATAGAGGTTGGAAACCTCGCCTTTGAGCAGGGCATCGTAGACAGCATTACCCAACGTGACGTATTCGTAGTATTTCTTCAAGTCGATGCGTTTGGCTATGTCCTTCACCTTGTCGGTAGCACCTGACTGCAGCTCGCTGGCATAGGGAATACCCGTGTCACTGATGAGGTTGTCGATGCCCCAGTCAGAGAAGAGCTTATCCACCGCTTCCATGTTACTGGCGGGATTGTTGCTGTAACTGGTGGCCGTTCCGTCGATGACAATGTTGTCGGTATTGATTTTCAGGTTGTCGAACTTCACGCAGACATGGGTTTTGAAGCCCAGGGGTTCCCAGAGCACATGACCTTTACCCTGCCAAGTATCAGCCGCCTTACCCGGTTTAATCTCGTCAATGGTAAGTTCATATTCGCCAATACCTACCTTGCGGCCTTTCAGGTCAGAAGCCGAGAGCTTGGTAGGCGTGGTATTGGTGATGTCAACCATATTGGAGCACTGGAAGTATTTCTTCGTGAGCAGCTCCACGAGGGCAAAGTCCTTGATGTGGGTACTGTCGCCGGTGAAAGCGACTGATGAACCTTGGATAACAATGGGTTTGATACGGAGCACAAGATAGGAACCATTCTCCACCTTTTCTTGAATGGACTCCCATGGAATGCTATCCTCAAGCTCTGAGACGCGCTTCGTATAGATAGGTTCCGTGGCTAAGGCTGCATCAAGGTCAGCCACTTTCTCGCCACAGTAGAGTTGTACATCGTAAGCAAACTTAATAGAATAAGGATCTTTTCCTTCGCCACCCCGGAATAGAGGTTCTATCCATTCCGTCTTAATGCTAGCACCCATGAACGACTTGCGGCAACCGTCTTCGAGTCCGAACGCGGGAATGGTAATTCTTGGCAGAGAGAATGAGTAGAGAGAGTCTTCCGAAATGAGTCCGCTCAAGTCAGCGTCTCCCCATTCGAAAGAGTCTTCCGGAATGTTTTCGTCATCATCTTTTTTATTGTCGTCTTTTTTGTCCTTCTTGTCATCATCCTTCTTGTCGTCGTCTTTTTTGCCCTTCATGTCATCTGTTTTGATCTTGAAGAGACGATAAGTCGACTTACCTTCATTTTCCAACATGACATAGTTTAGCACATTGGAGGAAGCATTAGAAGCAGTGACCTGTGCGGCATAAGTACGGTCAGTATGGAAGGAAGAGGTGATGACCGACGTCGGTATAAGACATTGCGCAACCAAAAGGCTGTTAACCTCATATACCGTTGGGTTGTGCTCTATGGCATAGTCGGGTTGCTGGTTGGGCAACACCTCCACCACCTTAAACTTGTATTTAAAGGTCGAGGCGGCCGGGTTACAAGCAATTACCGGTGCAGTCCATGTGAACAAGGGTGTGAGTGCATCTACCTCGGCCACGCTGTTGTCAACGATGTCGAGGGTGGCAGGCGTGGGCGACAGGAACTGTGGTGCCTGCGCTTTGTAACAGACAGTAAAGTGCGCAATGCCACTGGCGGGGCTGCTCACCACAACGGGAGCGGCCAACTGCGGCGAAGCCCAGCGGTAGGCGGTGAGGATGGCCTCATAATCGCCCTCAGGCAACAGACCAAAGGAGCCATTGACATAGTCATCAAAGAGTCCTTCGGTGATGGAGACCTCACTCGACGGCACATGGTTGAAGAGTGTCTTCACCTCCATCATAGTGAGTTGTCGCGTGCCGTTGGCAGGGATGGAGAACGGCTTCTGCGGCTGTCGGCGCGGCGGTGTGGTAACACTCAGTCCCGATACGGGCATGACCTGTCGGAGCTGCAGAGCCAGATAGACATCCTGCTGCTGCGCCGACGTATTGGTCAACGTGACGTTGAAGTACTTACCGGGGTCGTTGATGTAGAGCAGCACCTGTGGCGGCAATACATTCTGCACAGGTGTCACATTCACCATCACCTCCTGCGCCATCATGCGGGCTGTGAATAGTGAACAGTGAATAGTGATAAGTAATATCACCATCATCATCCGCCGGGCGGTCTCATGTATGTTGCGTTTCATTGCTATCATATTTATGTTATGTTATTCCACTTTCTTCTCTCCTTTCCTCTTGATCTGCAACAGACTGAAGGTATAGGCGTAGTTGAGCGAACAGGTAATATCGGTGCAGTCGAGGTTAGAGCGTGTGTTCGTAATGTTCACGTCGCCATATTTGTTGAAGCTGGCACTAGCAGAGAAGTTGTGCACCTGCTTGAGGGTGTAACCCACGGAGAAGTTGCCACCAATGGAGAGGTTCTTAGACTGGCGCTCCACCTCATTGTAGCAGAGTGACAAGGCAGCATCGACATGCAGATTCTTTTCTTCCAGGAACGAACGTCCTACGGAAAGCGTTCCCACCTCACTGCGATAACGGCTGCGGTAACCTTTGGTATCCTGATGTGAGAGCGAGAGACTGAAGTCCGTTTCCCATGGTTTCACACCCAGCACATAGTTCAGTCCGAGGGCTCGGGTGGTGATGTTGCTGTGGTTGATTGACTCGGTGATGGTGTTACGATCCTTGTTGGTAGTATAGTTGGCCGTCAGCGAGATGCTATGCGAGAAGTCGCCGGCATCGGTCATATAAGTCGGTGTGACCGAGAAACTGCTGAGCTGGCGATCCACCCTGGTACTATCGCTGACGCGGATAGTGCCATCGCTCTGTTTCTGCGTATAGCCATTGAAAGCGGCACTCAGGTTAAAGTGGTTGCCAAAGCGTGAGGAGGCCATAGCATTGTAGACATAGCCTGACGTGGTATAGAGCTGCTTATCGGTAAGGTTATCGCGCTGTGCTGAGAAGGTTCCCGACAGCGACACCTTGTTCATCAGCATCGTCGACATCATGACACCCAGGCTGTGGTAGTTATTCGACATATAATAGGTACCCAGGCTGGTGTAGTCGGGTTGTATCATGCGGTAGCATACACTGGCGTTGATAATCTTCGGCAACGAGAGATTAAGGGTAACATCGCCAGCGAAGCGCATCAGTGTCGAGTAGCGCACATCGAACACCTTATCCCATCGTGCAGCCTTGCTGTCATCGATTTTCTCCGCCCGTTTGTCGGTACTGAACACCGACGAAGCCACATTGGCCGTGAGCGATACCCATCTGACTGGGGTAACACATCCTTTCAGACCCACCACAATGTTCTCCTGTGGGGAAATGACATCGCGCCAAGCCTCGTTGACCGTGTTCATACAGTCGTAGGCACGCAACAGGTATAGATCGAGATAATTGCCACCACTGCCATAGCCGACCTTGAATCCCCAGCCCATACGGCGGTATTGTGGACGACGTGCTGCCGGATCGGTGGGGTCATCATTGATGGCACTGCGCAACTTACCATAGAAGGCGCCCACCCGGAACTTCTTGTCGTTGTACTCGAGTCCGACACCACTCCACGACATGTTGAGCACATAGGAGGAGAAGGCCATCGACGATTGTCCGATATGACCCGTCCACTGTTTGTAGGTCGGTGTGAGATTGAACGAGAACTGGGGGTAGCTGAAGCGCGTGTTATCGTTGGTATAGTAGAAAGAGAACGGCATGCTGATGCCATAAAGACTGATATTCAGGTTGGCGTAGATGCTGTTGCTCAGCGGTGAGGCATAGCCGTCGCCGACCGATGAATAGTGATAGGTATTAGCCGTACCCACCGTTCCGGTCATGATCAGTGGGTCGCTCTTCGCTATAGACGCAATATCCTGCGCCGCAACGGGACTGAATGACAACAGATAAATGACAAATGAGAAAGCCATTACCATTGTCAGTCGCTTATTATTGGCAGTGTTGTGCATAGTCATTCGTCATTTGGTCATTTTTATGGTCTTCACGCACTTGCCGTCGCTGGCAGTAACAATATATGTTCCTGCAGGAAGATGTTCGACGGAGGTGTTTGCACTATGGGAAGTGAGCACCGTATAGCCTGCCATGTTCTTCACACTGACCAGCAACTGATCTGGTGCGCCATTCACCAGGATATGGCAATTCTGGTAGCAGAGCGCCAGTGTGCTTTCTGAACGCGGGGAGACTATGGCGGTGGAAGGAGTCACCAAGGTCACAGGCTTGCGGAGCGAACCTGCCTTCTCAGCAAAGTTCAGGGCAGTCTCGATATCGCTATAGGTATCGGTGGTGGCATCGTAGAGCTTGAAACAAACCTGCTCGCCGGATGCTCCAGCCACAGAGATGAAGAAATGCTCGCCATCGACAGCTTCACCATGGCCTCTGCACTCATCACCTACAAAGGCACCGATGCTATATCGCTCCAGATCGGCAACACCATTGAGCGTGGCCACAACAGGCATGCTTTGGGCATAGTTGTTGGCCTGATAGTTCCATTGCGTGGGGCGTGCAGCCATGGTAATGGTTTCCTGCGGCATGTAATAGTCACCCCAGTTAAGGCTGATGGGCTCGCTGGATGAGTTGTAGTAAATAAAGCCTTTGCCTGCCTGGAACACATCCACACTACCTATCCAGTGTAAGCCGTTGAACTCAAGAAAAGCATCGTGACCAATCAACAAGTCACCTTCTGAAGCATTGGCAGAGAGAAATTCGTTGAGTGTGGCCAGCGTATGGTTCTGCTCATGGGGATAGGCAATCCAGTTATAGCCAGGCTTCATCATCGGCACAAGTGCCATCGTTGCAGCTCCGTCAACAGCCGTACCGAGGTTGAACACCAAAGCGCCGCCATTATCAGAAGTCTGGCCGCATTTCACCTTATAGGCACCTTCAGCCAGGGAGAGCTGCGTGATATCGCCGAAAAATCCTTTTTGGGGGTCATTGTAGAGGCTGCCTTTCTGCGAACGTATCTCAATGATATTATTCAACAGGGGCAGGAAACTGCCATTGCCTGAGGTGAGGGCGAAGGACTGCGGCATGAAGATGGAAATCCAATCCCATCCGTTCTCCAAAGCCACCTCTGCGGGAATGATAAGCTTGCCCTTGTCAGTGCCCTGATCGGAGAACATCGGTTTGCCATCGTATGTGACATAATAGTCATATTCCCCCACCGCCATGCCACGCAGCGTCCACTCCAGTCCCTTACCAGTAGCGGAGGCTGCTGTCCAGCCGTGAGGGCCGTCGGCAATGACGATGCTGACCTTTCCCGGAGCCACCGCCGTCTGTCCGGCGTTAGTGTGAGTGAGGGTGAGGGCAACATCGTGGAGTCTGGAAAGGGTGACAGTGGCAGGAAAGGTGATGATGGCGTTGTCATAATTGGCTATTGTCGACAGAACGACATGATCGGAAGACGGTGTACCATAGGAATCCTGCCCCCATGTCACGGAACGGCTGCTGTACAGAGTCAGCTCCACATCATATTCTTTATCATAGAGGAGGAAGCTGACAGGTTTTCCTTCGTCGTTGATGCTGCCGTAGTTACCGTAGACCTCTATCTGCATCCAAGGTGCAGAGCCATCAATGACCTCAGCCACACCGCGGCAAGTGCCATCAATGAACGCCCCTACAACATAGCGTTGTTCCACCTCTGACAATGGTACGCTGACGCCGTCAACCATCAAGTCGGCAAAGACCACCATACGGTCTTGTGCACCGATGCGACTGTCAGGCTGCCACTGCCAGGGGTTGTCGCTTTGCGCGACAACCACCATGGTCAGGCATATAAAAGGGATTATGGTCAGTAATCTCTTCATGAGAAGCAGTATTGATTCTCGTTCTGGTAGTTACTGAACGCTATTACTTCATCACCTTACGGAAGGTGCCGTCGGCCATGCGCTTCAGGCTCACGCCCTTGCTGCTGCCATCCACCTTGCGTCCGCTCAGGTCGTAGCTTTCCGTGGCGCCGGCATTCTCCTGACGGACCACGCTGATGCCGGTGGCGAACTCATGCGAAGTCATCGTCATCGGGTTGCTCAGCGAACCGACACGGGTCTGTGACTTCACGGTCTGGTCGATGTCGAAGTACTCGCCCGTCATCTCGTTGTAGAGACGGAAGTTGACCTGCTCGCCACTCTCACCATGGACGGTGATGAAGGCATGCCCGTTGATGAAGCTGCCCTCGCCGCGGCACTCACCGTCGACGAATGCACCGATGGTGTAGTGGTCGGCATCCTCCAGCTGCGGCATCTCTGCCACGATGGTCATGTTGCTGGCAAAACGGCTGTGGTCGTACTCCCATACGCCGGTCATCGGAGCACGGTTACGGGCACTTGCCGACTCGTTGCCCTGACCCAGGGCACCCTCGTTACCAGTACTTGTCAGCGTGACGGCCGATGTTCCTGGGTTGTAGACCAGATAACCCTCTCCAGCCTTGAGCAGACTCAGCGAGCCTTCCCAGGCCGTACCATTATACTCTATCGAGCCGTCAGCCTTCGACACGATGATCATGCCGTTCACGACACCTGTGGAAGAGAGGGCGGTAGAGAAGCGGTGATTGTAGAGGAAGGGCGAGCCAACCCAGTTCCAACCGGGCTGCAACTGCCACTGCAGGGTTTTGGTAATCGGTGTCTCACCGTCAGCACCCTCGAGGTAGCTTGTGGCGGCGGCACTCATCTTGGCCTTGTACATCTGACCCTCGGCGAGCGTATTGTCCAGCATGGAACCTACGATACCCCACGAAGGATCGTTGAAGAGCAGCTGCGTATAGGTACGTGCCTCAACGAGGTTGGTGGTGAAGAAGGTCTTCATGGCGTCGGCGGTGCTGATAGCTCCGAAAGGATTGCTCTTCCACTGCCAGCCGCTAGCCAGACTTACCACAGCAGGCACGGAGAACTGCTTCGTACCGAAGCTGGCGTCACCTTTCTTCACGTTGAAGGTGTACTTACCGGGTAGGGCTCCGGTGTAGTCGTAGGTAAGCCCTGCCGTCGTGAGAGCCGGAGAGAATGTCATCACTGTCCATCCCGTGTAGCTGTTGTCATCCTGGAGACTCATGGTGTAGTCGCTGATATCATACACAGCACTGGAGGGGTTCGGTTGCAAGGTGATGGTTCCCTTTGTTGGATCGGTCGCATCAGGCGTAACTGTGATGTCGAAGCCCAGCAGGCCGGCAGAGATGGTCACCGTGAAGGTAACGGTCTTCGTAGCGTTCGTGATCGTCGACTCATCACCATAGTAATTGCTGTAGTCGGGATAGGTCAGTGTGGCGGTCACCGTATGCTCGCCGGGATCCAGCGACAGAGCGAGGTCGCCGTCCTCTGTCGAGATGTCACCACGTCCACCTACTCCTGCATAGTAATGCAGGTCAAGCCATGGGCCCGGTGCAGTAAATGTGATATTGGGGCCTGTGCCGGTAGGACCATAGGTCACGTTGTTGATGATGCCCTGCTGCACGGTGCTAGCAGACATCGTAGAGGTGAAGGCCACACCGTCTTTCACCTTTGCCAGGGTCGTAGCCCAGTTGTCGATGGATACGGGAACATCAAAGGCGAAATTACTGCCGTTGAGGCCAGTAGGTGTGACACGGAGGTTGATGGACGTTGCCGTAGCGGGGGCACTGTTGACAACGATGGATTTATCGCTGATGGTGAAATACTGGCTATTGGCAGCATCTGGCACAGTGATGGTGTATTCTTGTCCTGCGTCACTTGGAAGAATCGTGACGCGGCTGGCGATGCGGTTGTAGATATCATCTCCCACGTTACATTTAAAATTGACTACGGCGCTAGGAGAATCCCAATTGAGGGAGGCGCTTGTTACCGGTGTGACAATTTCCACGGTAATCCACGCATCACCGGCTGGATAGGTTTCCACACCGTCTACATAAATATATGGACGGATACGCGTCGTACCGACCTTGATGGGCTCCCATCCATCCATCGTGGTGATATATTCAGAAGACTCTATCTCCCATTCAACGCCATTAACAGAATTGGCGGGATCGAGGCTGTAGGACTTCGTAGAGAGTTTGTTCTGCATGAACTTGGTGAGATTATCTTTGTCGCCCTTGTTCACCTGGAAGCTTGTAGTGGCGATGTTGACGGCCGTGGCATACTGGACAACGTTGAAGGTACAACTGGCTAAAGTAACTACATCTTGTGAATTTGGCACTTGATACACCATACTCAACGTGGCACCGCTAATGACACTTACACCAGTGAGTTCATCGCCCGAAAGCGTGGCCTCGCCATTAGAAATACCCCCAATGTTCCAGGCATTCTGGGGCACGGCAGCTCCTTCGGGTGAAACGGTAATCTTATCGCGAATGTTAACAGTCTTGCCTACGCCCACATCAAAGTTTGACAAAGAATAAGAGGTTGGGAGGGCCACTGACAGTACTACAGGGTCAGAGGGGGTACCATAGGCACCATCACCTTCAACACGATATGTGATGGCAGTACTGCTGGTCAGCTTATAAATCTCGTCAGTACCAGCCGTTTTGATCATAAAAGTGATGGGCTTACCGCTATCATCAGTGCTTCCGTAGTTGCCCGGGATCTGCATTGCCAAGTAAATAACACCTCCATTAGTCGTTTTAATATTTGCGTCATTGTCGTCGAACACCAGTCGACAGTCCTCCTGACCTGCTTCGCCGACAAAGGCAGCAATCGTGAATTTACCTGCATAAAGAGCGTAATTAGTATTCGAAACACTTAACTTTGCGTACACAACCGTACGACTAGCGTTTCCGGTCTTGGTGTTACTCCAAGTACCATTGAGTTGTGCCATCGCCCCAACTGTGGTGGCGAGGAACACGAGTAAAGTTAATAATTTTTTCATAAGCTTATGTTTTGATTATATTGTTATTATTCTATATATAAATTAGGTTCGCGCGAGGCCAACACATAGGCTGGCCGAGTAATTAGAAACCACATAGGCGTGGTTATAGGTTTATTCGGCTACAAAGTTACGGAAAATATACCGTAGCTTATTGTACTATTTTAACAATCTATTGTAAAATTTAAACAAACGGTTAATTACAATAGCAGTCAGCGTGGTAAAATATTATTACATACCGGGGGGGGGTAATTTCACTCTTTATATATTGCAGCGGCGTCATTCCCGTGAAGTGATGGAACACCTTGGTGAAATAGGAATTGTCGGCGAAGCCGCAACGATAGGCTGTGTCGATAATGGTCACTTCGGGATATTGTGCCAAGTAGCGTTTAGAGAATTCTATACGGAGGTGAAGTAAATAGTTAGAGGGTGTGAAATCGGTCGCTGTGGAAAGTTTGCGCCGTAACATCGATGGGCTGATGGCCAGTCTCTCGGCAACATGCTGGATATCGGCCTCACTGGATGCCATCAACTCCTCAGTAGCCTTGGCCACGAGAACGAGGAAATCCTTGTTCATTTCTTTTGTCACATTGGTAACTGCCAACAGTTGCTGAGCCTGACGCTCAATCACTTTGGCAGCATGGTATATTTCCCCGTCATCAAGTGTTTCTTCCTGGCGTAGTTTGTTACAAGTGCTCTCTATTACGTCTAGAGTCTTCTTGATTTTTGGTATTAACAGATCATTCATTATTTTACGATTCGTTTACGATAGTGCAACTCATGCACAGACCTGGCTATCTGACGCCGCCGCCGAAGCCGCCGCCGGAGAAGCCGCCACCGCCGCCTCCCCATGAGGAATGGCCGCCACGGCCTGAGGCGCGGGCCTCACGGGCAGCCTTGTTGGCTACGGCACGCGAGGTGCTGTTCAAAAGGGTGGAACGGATCATCGGCAGGGTCATGTTGTCTGCCATCTGATTGGCCACCTGGTCCATATTGAAATATTCGGGATTGATCTTCTTCATGTCCTTGATCACCTGATCGGCAATGCCGAAGAGGGTGGCATAGATCATGTAGTCCTTCCACAGGGCCACCTCCTGGACATGACGCTCGTCGAGCAGCGAGAACTCCTTAAGGAACTTCTTCAGGCCGAACACCTGGCGCACCTCTTCGAGGCGGTCCTTGTAATGGGTGATGCCCGTCTTGGTGTGGAGGGTGTTGATGAACGAGTCGGTGACGCTCTCGTTCTTGGTGCTGCGCATAAATGTCTTCAGCTCCTTTGGCTCGAGGATCGTGTCGGAGCCGGCGGCTGTCTTGAAGATATTGTGGATCTTACGTAGCAACAGGGGCTGGGCGGCATAGTTGGGCAGTTCGTGGATGACGAAGTTCTGCTCGCTCTTGCCTTTCTGGTTGAGACGCGACTCGATGGAGATGGCGCCCATGTCGATGAGCTTGAGGACACAGGCAGAGAGCAGGTTGTTGTAGTCGGTGCCGAAATAACGGTAGGCATTCAGCATGTCGTTGGCCTGCTGGAGATTGCCCTGCATGGGGATGTCGCGAAACCAGAGCAGGTCCTTGAACGCCTTCTTACGGGCACGCCAGACATAGACGAAATACCAGATGCCTCCCACGATGGGCAGGACGAACATGCCTACAAAAAAGAGGAGCCCGATGAAAACGTCGAAGTCATCTGACGATGACCCGCCACCGTCGCCATAGCCACCCACATAGTCGCTTCCCTCGAAGGCCTGCTGTTTCTTGGTCTCGAACGAGTCGGCATCCTGGATATCGGGCTCGAAGAGGCCCTTGTCGAAACGGCACATGATATACATGGCGCCGCTGGAGCCGAAGGGCTCGTCGTTGTAGGCCACCATCTTGCCTTTGTCATAGCCGAGCTCGCCGCCGAAGCGGAAGCCCCAGATGCCGCTGTTCTCCTCGGTCAGGAGTGAATCGGCCTCGATGGTGAGGTAGGCCTTATCGGGCTTGGGGTTGACATCAGCGTCGAGGAAGACGTGACGGATGGCGTCGGCATCGGGATGGGCGTGCATGATGTTGGTGTAAGTATAGCTGGTGATATAGGTCCGCTCACCGCTGTCGCCAAGACCCCAACAAAGCTCATAGCCACCATGCTTGACAACGATGCCACACTTGCCAGCCTTCCAACTGCGGGAGCGGTCGATGTCCCAACTGCCGACATTCTCGTATTCGAGTCCTGTCTCGTCAGTGACCTGCAAGTCGCGCACCTCACTGCCGGCAAAGACGCCCAAGCCGATGTAGCACTCGGTGCCCTCGGAGTCGATGCTCATCTGACGGGTCTCGGTGATACGGGCGTCACCATTATGGCTCAACACCACGCGGATGTCGAGCCTATTGAGGGAGGGACGGGCTGAGGCCGTGAGGGACAAGAAGAGGAAGGTGGAAAGCGGAAAGAGGAAAGAGAATACTCTGCTGCAGACATTTCTCATTCCACCTTCCACTTTCCTCTTTCCCCTAAATCTACTTTTTAAAAGCTTCATCGAGGTTGGGGTATTGTTTCTTCTCCTCGCTGTCGACCTTGAGGTAATCCTTCTGGTCGAAGTGGAGCATGGAAGCAACGATGCTCGACGGCCACTGACGCACCATACGATTCATCTTCGTAGCGGTGTCGTTGTAGATCATACGCGACATGCGTACGTTCTCCTCGTACTGCTTCATACCCTCCTGCGCCTCACGGTAGAGGTCGCTGGCCTTCAGTTCGGGATAGCGCTCGAAGACGACGTTCAGACGACCCATCATCTGGGTGAGCAGGTCGCTCTGCTGATTGATGCTCTCGGGCGTGGCGGGCAGATTGCCGTTGCCAAGATTGCCACTACGGGCCTGTACGGCCTGGATGATGGTTTCCGACTCGTGCTTGGCATACTGCGCAGCGGTCTTGGCGAGGGCGATGACGGCGTCGAAACGGGAATTGAGCTGCACCTCGATCTGGCTCAGGGCGTTCTTACACAACTCGTCGAGATTGACGAGCGAGCGCTGTGTGGAGATGAAATAACCTCCTACGATCACCACAAGGGCGATAACAACTAATAATACTGCCATAATCTTTATAAATTACTTGCGAACGATCTCGATCTTCTGGATGAAGACATTGGTGCTGGCCTTCGAACGGGCCAGTTTGATGACCTTGCTGCCGGCAGCCTTGTCGTTGACGTCGTAGCTGTTGGTGTTGGGCTGCTGACCCACGTTCTCGTGGATGTTGTTCCACTTCACCTCGCTGCCTTCGTCGATCACCTCACCGGTCTCGAAGAGAATGTAGAGAGTGCCGTTGGCATCGGTGTCCTTCTTGCGGTAACCGGTCATCTTGATGACGTCACCTTCCTTCAGTGCCTCATCGAGGGTGATGGTGATGTTGTCGGTCTCGATGTTGGCCTTCTTACTGCTGACGGTGATCTCCTTGCCTACCTTACCTTCGTCGGCGCCATTGCCCACGACTGTACCACCGGTGAACACACCGTCATAGAACGAGAAGATAACCGTGCCCTCAGAAGGAACCACGCCAGTGCCCTTCACATCGAAAGGCTTTGTGCAGAGGTTCAGGGTGGGATAGCCGGCGTTGGTCATCTTCACGACGGCTCCCTGCTGATCGGTGATGAAGGTGATGACACCGTCCTTCACCGTGTAGTCCTTACCCTCGACGAGGGCAGCGTTGCCGGCGGTGATGCTGAAGACGGTGGCCTGAGGCTCAGCCTCCATACCCTTGGCAGAAGCCTGGGCAGAGAGGTCGACGACAGATCCGTTAGGAGCCACCTCCATATCAGCCTGCGGTGCATAGTGGAACTGCTTCTTCTTCGATGTAGTGTTCATGCTTGCGGGCAGAGCGGGCATCGTGGCAAGGGTCATCTTGTTGTTGTCGAAATAGAATTGCTTGGTGACATCGGGCACCGTGACACCGGTCAGCTCGTTGTCGTTGACATAGACGTTGGTGAGCTTGTCGGAAGCGATATCGAGCGCACCCTTGATTTTGTTGTTTCTGACATCAAACCATTTCACTGCGGGCATGGCAGCAGGGTTGATGGCGGTCAGGGCATTATAGCTGGCATTGAAGGTTCCCAGCTTCTCGTAAGAGTCTGCCAGGGCAATCTCCTCGATCTTATTATATTGTACATAGATACCCTCCAGCTTGGTGTTGTTGGTCAGGTCGAGCTCTGTCAGTGCACCGATGCCATTGGCATTACCCTGCAGCGACAGATAGGTGAGCTCGGGATTGTTGCTGACGTCGATGCTCTCCAGCTGCGGGGCAGCGGTCATGTGGTTGATGGTGAGCGAAGTCAGTGTGGGCACTTTCGATACGTCGACCTTCTTCACAGGACTGTTGTTGAAGCTGAACTGTGTGAGGGCGGGCAGTGCAGGCAGTTCGACAGCCGTTGCGCTGGAACCGGTGATGCTCACCTGTACCACATTCTTCAGCTTGGGCTGGTCGAAAGCCGTGGGGAAGAGGTCGCCGCTGATGGTGAGATACCAGATGTCGCTCTTACCATACACCTTGACGACACCGTCGCCGGCGATGGTGCCCTTGAACTCAGTGGTACGGGTATGGGTCGTGCCGGCCTTGGTCTTACCGTCCTCACCCTTGACACCGCCGTTCTCGTTACCCACGCTGTCGGTCTGGATCTCGCCGTCGCCGAAGTCAACGCCGTAGATATCGAAGTTGTCATAGACACCCAGGCCGATGGTGACTTCAGAGCCTACAGCACCCTGAAGGGTAGCCAACAGGTCGGTCTTGTACTTGTAACCGTTTAATGTGATTGTGGTGTAAGGCTCGGAAATGGCCTTGTCATCAGTAGCACAGGAATACGTCATGGTAGCGATTAGCAGCATGCATGCATAAATGGAAAATTTCTTCATTTCTTCTTTCTTTTTAGTTAATATTTAATGTATTTGGGGGCAAAGATACGAAAAAAAGTGAAAAGTGAAAAGTGAAAAGTGAAAAATTTGCTGCCGCTAGTAAAAAAATACGCTTCATACGTTACTAATTACTAAAATTTTTGTACTTTTGTGGCCAAACTAGTAAGATATGGTATATAAAAAGCTACTATCCTGTGTACTTTTCCTATTATCTGTTGTCACTGCCATGGCACAAACAATAGTGAAAGGCACCGTCACAGACTCCAAAGGCGAACCCATGTACGGCGTGACCATCACGGTCAAGAACGGTAACCACCATGCGGTGACCGATCTGAACGGCAACTATTCGATTGTGGCAGAGGAGGGTGCCGTGCTCCAGTTCCGCTTCATCGGCATGGAACCCTATCAGGCTCTGGTGAAGAAAGGGCAGACGACAGTGAATGTGAAGATGAATGAGCAGACCACACAGTTGGCCGAGACCGTCGTCATCTCCACGGGTTATCAGAAACTGAGCCGTGAGCGGTCGACAGCCGCCTTCGGACATGTGGACTCCACGAAGCTGAACCGTGTGATGCACAAGGATGTGCTCTCCGCCCTGGAAGGTCAGGTGGCGGGTCTGAGGATGGAGGTCAATCCCAATACCGGCGAGAACAAGCCCGTGCTGCGAGGCATAGGCACCTTCTCCTCCAGCATCGGCACACAGCCGCTGATCGTGGTCGACGATATGGCCACCAACATGACGCTCGACGAGATCAACCCCTACGACGTGGAGTCGGTGACGGTGCTGAAGGATGCCGCTGCCGCCTCTATCTACGGAGCCCTGGCTGCCAACGGTGTCATCGTGGTCACCACGAAACAGGGCAAGGGCGAGAAGGTGAAGGTGAACGTGAATGCCGACTGGTATATCTCTACGAAGCCCAATTTCGACGGCATGCACCACGCCTCGACCTCCGACATCATCGACTATGAGACGGCCGTCTATCAGGCCCGTGTCAGGAACAGCGGCTCGGTGAAGACCCTTTTCGACACCTATAATGCCAATTACTATTCCCCACTCTACCAGCTCTACCGCGACCAGGCAGAAGGCCGCATCACACAGGCGGAGGTAGACCAGACGCTGAGTCAGTGGCGGAAGAACGACTTCTATGAGCAATACCGCGACAAGGCCTGGCGCACAGCCGTCACACAACGCTATAACATCTCGCTCTCGCAGAGCAGCAAGCAGTCGAGCCACTTCGCCTCGTTCAACTACGAGCACGACAAGAACCGTGCGATGAACGACCAGAGCGACGCCTTCTCACTCTATGTGAAGAGCAGCTTCAAGCTCTCGAAATGGCTCACCGCCAAACTGGGTGTCGACGGCCGCTTCACGAATACCACAAAGCCCGACAACTCGTATGTGAACTATAACATGCAGGAGCGTTATGCCAGCATCGTCGACGAGCAGGGCAACCTGGTCTATACGCCCTATGTGAACGTGAGCGGCTATGCCGGCAGCTCCACCAACCTCACGCAGATCCGTGCCGTGGAGGCCACGGGGTGCGAAGAGCTGATGCCCTTCAGCTTCAATGTCCTGGAGTCGCTCGACGAGAGCCTCGCCAAGAGCCGCAACGTCCGTCTGCGTCCGTTCATAAACCTCGAGGCGAAGTTCCTGAAATTCTTCAAATACACGGTGATGTTCCAATACGAGTGGAGCCAGGCGCGCAGCGAGATCTACGACGATGCCTCGACCTATCAGATGCGCATGACACATAATGCCTTCATCGATCAAAACGGCGAATGCCTGCTGGCTGATGGCGGACGCTACAGGCAGCAGACCAACAACTCGCGGCGCTACACCTTCCGTAACCAGCTGAACTACGAACAGAGTTTCCTCGACTCGAAACATAACGTGAATGCCATCATGGGCTTCGAGCTGCGCGAGAACCGTACCCCGCAGAGCATCGAACAGCTGATGTACGGCTATAACGACCAGGCGCTGACCTCCGTGCGCATGGATTGGAACTCGCTCTACTCCACGGGCTGGGAGAGTCTGGTCTACAACACCACCCAGCGGTTCTCGGGCCTGTCCACGAGCAAGGCGGAGACCTTCCACCGCTATGCGTCGTTCTATGCCAATGTGGGCTATAATTTCCTTTACCGCTATAACCTCACGGGTAGTATCCGCTGGGACGAGGCCGATCTGTTTGGTCTCGATACCAAGAACCAGCACCATCCGCTATGGTCCGTGGGTGCCGGCTGGAACATCACCGAGGAGCAGTGGATGAAGGGCATCTCATGGCTCGACTTCCTGAAACTACGTCTCACCTATGGTGTCAACGGTAATGTAGACCAGAGCTCCACCACCTATTTCGTGGCGCGCTACCGCATTGAAAGCAATGACCCCACGAACACGCAATACCTGCGCTATACCGACGATAACCTGCCCAATCCCAAACTGCGCTGGGAGAAGACATCAACCTTTAACATCGGTCTGGACTACCGCCTGTTTAACAATCTGCTGAACGGTTCGCTGGAGTTCTATAACCGCGTGGGTGATGACCTGTTGGTACGCAAGTATCTCGATTCTACCCTCGGCACCAGCAACCGCGTGATCAACAACGGTAAGATGCGTAACCAAGGTGTGGAGTTTGTGCTGAATGCCAATATCATCCGGGGAAAAGACTGGAACTTCTCCACCAGCTTTAATATTGCCTGGAACAAAAACAAGATGCTGCGTGTGGACCATGCCTCTACCGACATCGCCTCGAGTTTTATCACCGCCCCTGCCAACTATTTCATCGAGGGAACGGGCTACAACACCCTCTGGGCCTATCGTCTGAGCAGGGTGGTAAACGGCTATCCTGTCATCCTCGATGCCGACGGTAATGAGATGGCGAAGTTTGATGCCAACGGTGAGCCTACAGAAGTGACCGTCTCCTCAACGCTGAAAGGCACGGACGCGCTGGTCAACATGGGTAGTCTTATACCTATTTATAACGGCTCGCTCTCGCTGAACCTGCGGTGGAAGGAGCTGGAGCTGAACACGCTGTTCGTCTTCTCCGGCGGCAACAAGCTGCGCCTCGACGCCACCGACATGAACAGCTACCAGATGACCGATGATCACGTGAACGACCATACCGTGAAGCATTTCTACGAGATGTCGACGGAGACACAGCAATATGCCTCGACCTTCTCGGAGTGGTGGCGCTACTGCGACCAGCAGGTGAAACCGGCCGACTATATCAAGATGCGCTCCATCAACCTGGCCTATCACCTGCCGGACAACATCACCAGGAAACTGGGCATCGGACAGACGCGCCTGACACTGCAGGTGAACAACCTCTTCTACTGGTCGGCGGCCGGCCACGACATCGATCCTGAGTCGTATTCGCTCAACTCTGCCTCGCGCACCCTGCTGCAGCCCAAGACCTTCAGCATCGGACTGTCTACGACGCTATAATTAAGAATTAAGAGGTAAGAGGTAAGAATTAAGAATTAAGAGTTAAGAGTTATGATTACCCAGATAAACAAGATAAGACGCGCGATGGTGGGTGCAGTACTATTCACTATTCACTGTTCACTATTCACTGCGTGTGACGATTACATCGACATCACGCCCAAGGGCGCCATCACCGTCGACAGCACCAGCCAGTATTATGAGCTGATCGTCAATCCCATGCGAAGCTATAACCCCGCCCCCTTCTGGCATCTCACCGACGACGCCCTGGCCAAGGAGTCGTTCATCCTCGGCTACGAGAACCTGTCGTTCCACGGCATCAACTACACCTTCAACGAGAAGGCCGACCGTACCATCCTGTCAGACAACAACCTCTATGAGAATATGTATGCCTACATCATGCGCTCGAACCTGGTGATCGACAATATCGACGATACGCAGGGAGCCGCCGACATGAAGGCGCTGGCCAAGGCCGAGGCACGCACCTTCCGCGCCTTCGACCATTTCCTCGCGATCAACACCTACGCCAAGGCCTACGACCCCAATACGGCCGCACACGACGGTGGTGTGGCCATCATGGACCACTACACGCTGGAGAAGACACCCGCCAAGTCGACCGTCGCCGAGGTCTACGACTTTATCATCAGGGATCTGGAGGAGTCGGTAGCCCTGTTGCAGGAGAAGCCCGTGAATATCTACCACCCGAACCGTGCCTTCGGTTATGCCCTGCTGGCGAAGGTCTATCTGTTCCACCGTGATTGGGAGAAGGCCAAGGCGGCAGCAGAGACGGCGCTGAAACTGAATCCGACGCTGATCGACTATAATGTCATCAAGAATGCCGGAGGCGTGGCCCGCTATACCGACTACAGCCACGAGAACAACCCCGAGGTGCTCAGCTATCACTGGATGGGCAGCGGTTGGACCACCGAACAGGCAACACTCTATTACTATGGCCTGATCAGTCCGGAACTGAAGGCACTCTTCGAGACGAACGACCTGCGCTACAGCCTCTTCCTGAGAGATACCGGAACGAGCATCACCAGCTGGTTTGACGCCGGCAGCGGCGGTGCCATCTGGACGCCCGCCACGACCACCAACCGCTTCACCTATATGTCCGTAGGACTGCGCACGGCCGAGGTCTATCTGATACTGGCAGAGGCCCATGCCCGCCTGAACAATCTCCAGGAGGCCGCCAATTATGTCAACCAGCTGCGGGCCAAGCGCCTCAGCGGTGATGACACGGCCATCGCCACGCCTGTCTCGCAGACGGAGATGATCAAGACCATCATCAGTGAACGTCGCAAGGAACTGCTCTTCGGCTTCAACCGCTTCTTCGACCTGAAGCGCTTCAACCTGGAGCCGGAATATGCCAAGACCATTACCCGCGACTATCCGGTGACAAACGCCAGCGAGTCGCGCCCCAGGCAGACCTATACCCTGCGGCCCGACTCCCGACTCTACATCATCCCCTTCCCCCACTCCGCAAGGGACAAGAATCCGAATCTAACATTAAATACAGACGAATAATATGAGAAAATTTTACGCTACACTCTGCCTCGCTATGATGGCAATGACGTCGTTCGCCCAGGAGCAGAACGACACCACCTATGTCATGATGGACTTCAACCAGAACCCATGGGGCTACCCCGTCACGGAGGTCACCAAGGGCTGGGCGCCCGACTACACCGATTGGGACTCACCCGGTGCCATCCTTGACAACAAGGACTTCTCGTGGCCCGTCAGCGAGGGTTCCTCAAAGAAAGTGAAGGTTACGCTCTATGCCGTCGACCTCGATGAATATGAGAAGGTGTCCGTCTATGCCAGCTACGAACTTGATGAAGTAGACGTTGCTGCGCTGGGGACTAACGCCCAAAAGACAACGATGCTTTACACCACGAATGGAACCACCATGCGCTTTGAGGCACCTGATGGCTACAAGTTCGGTAAGATGGTGTTTTATAATTTCCGCAATGCCAATTTCCTGGTAGGCGACGAATATGAAGAGGAGTTTGAGTATGTCTATAATAACGAGACCTTCAAACAAAAACTGAAGGTGTGGACGCCCGACTCACCCAAGAAGAATCAGTATGATTACGATATCTGGGAGGGCGATGCCAAGAATATCCTGTTTAACTATCCCTTCTTCAGCGCTGTTTTCGTGAAGATCGACATCCGTCTCGTGTCTGACGGCACTGCTGGCATCACAGAGTTGAAGAAAGACGATAGCGAAGGCCAGGCATTCACCCTCGACGGACGCGCTGTGAGCAAGTCGAATACCCTCCAAAAAGGCCTTTACATCTCCAACGGAAAGAAGTACGTTGTGAAATAGATAATGTAAAGATGATAACAAGAGGGGTGCTCACGACTGAGCATCCCTCTTGTCTAATCACTATTCACTATTCACTGTCGACTAGTCGTTCGTCAGTCCGTCGCCGCCGTCTCCACCGCCGCCGCCATCGCCGCCGTCACCACCTTGGCTCTGGCCGCCCTGGCTCTGACCGCCGCCCTGGCTCTGAGAGCCACCACCGGAAGCCGCGCTGCTGCCGTCCTTGCGGAAGTCCTCCAGGCTCTGGATGTTGGTGGCATACTTCTTCTTGCCGGTAGCGGTCTGGCCTACCTCCACGCGCAGGGCGATGCCCTCCACCACGAAGGTCACGAGGTCCTTGAACTTACGGGAGGTGATCTCCTCACCCTTCTCGTTCTCAGGGATGAAGCGGATGTGCACACCGGCGATCACGTCGCGCACGCTGGCACCAGCCTTGATCTGAGCCTCGGAGTAACCGCCCTTCACACTCTCCACGGTAGGCGTGAACGTGCCGAGACCGTCCCACTTCACAGGCTGACCGGCCTGCAGCAACTCTACCATCACCTTGGTCAGGCGCTGGATCACACCCTCTACGATGTCGCGCGAATAGACCGACTGGTCCATGGCCACGCGCTCAATCAGTCCACGGAGAGTCAGGGTGTCTGGCTTCCATGCATAAGGATAGTACTTACCGTAACCAGAGCTGTCGCTATTCTGGTTCTGCTTGTAAACTATCGGAAATTGAATCTGTCTAACTGCCATATCTCTACATTTTTAGGCGTTATTTCCGGTTTGCTGCCGTTTTTCTTTCCGAAACTTCCCTGGTCTTGCGCACTCCCCTGCCGGCTTTCGCACACTCTGGTGCCGGGACTCGCAGACTCTTTCGGGTGCTCTCGCGTAGAATATCGTCACGCTCACCGGATTCTGATGCAAAGATACGGCAAAATATGAATGATTCCAACAAAACAGACATATTCGAAAGCTAATATCTGTCAGGTTAAGAGACATTAACACAATTTTGGCCATATCGAATTTATTTTATATATTTGTATACATAATAAAAGCAAATACTGACGATATGGAACTGGATTTAAACATCATTCATTCAAAGAGAGAGATTGCCCGGCATTATTTCCCCGGGCACAACGAGAAATATGGCTGGAGCCTGATTGTGATGATCTGCAAGGACTGCCATGAACTGACCGGATTGTTCAGGAGCAAACGGCGGTATGTGCTGCCCCATGAGCTGAAGACCATCGTAAAAGCCTTAAACTCAGATGTTTAGGGGCGGCCACGCGCCTTGAAAACATTACAAATATTACATTATTACATTACAATTTCACGCTTACATGACCGGCAGCCGATCAGGGTAAGCAAGGCGGGTAATCTATATATATAATTAAAATTATATATATAGATTAATATATTTATATAAATAAATTACTCACCCCCTCTTCTTCTGGCCCCCAAGACACCTCCGAACCCAATTTGTAATGTAATAATTGTAATATTTGTAATAAAACGAATGTTAATCCAACTGTATACGAACCTTAAATTTCCTCCCCAACCGTTAAATAGTCTTATAGTCTCTAAAACCAAAGGATCATGGGGCGGGGAAATAAGGAAAAGTTACGGCGTTAACTTTTCTTTGTTTTTTTTCCTTTGATGTTTGCGGAATGTTTCGTATCTTTGCCGACAGATTAATTATTCATGTCTAATCATTAACTATTCATGCGAATGACAGCAAAGAAAAAGAAGTATGAGAAGCCCTCGATGCAGGTCTTCGAGTTGAGACAGCAGCCGCAGATCCTGGCCGGAAGCGGGCTCGGAGGCCGCGACCCCTATTCCCCGACAGACGACAACCCCTTCGGCGGATAAGACGGCGACGGGCGAGAGGCAAACCACAGTAACAAACCACATCAAAAAGAGAATGACGACAATGACAACGAAGAAGACACTGATACTGGCCTTGACGCTGCTGACGGCAGGCGCACTGGCCACCTCGTGCTCCAACGAGGACAACATCTCCGACGGGCCGCAGCAGCAGCCCGCCAACGGCACCATCACACTGACCGCCACGCTCGCGCCAAAGGGCGAAGCCAAGGCCGACAGCGGCGGGCAGACGCGCTCCGTCGATGAGAGCGGCGCGACGACATGGGTGAGCGGCGAGAAGGTGGCCGTGTATTACCAGAAGACTGACGACACCTACGCGACGGCGACGGCCACCGTAGGCACGCCCAACGCCGACGGCTCGGCTCCCATCACCGCCTCGCTCAGCGACGCCAAGGGCGGCACGGCCAAGTTCGTCTATCCCGCCACGCTCAGCGACGGTGCGGGCGGCATCGACGCCTCGATACTCGGCGGCCAAGACGGCACCATGGCCGGCATCAGCGCCAACTTCGACGCGGCCACGGGCGAGGGTACCATCACCTTCGATGGCGGCTGGGAAGCATCGGTCAGCGGCACGGTCACGATGACCAACCGAGTGCTCATCGGCAAGTTCACGCCGACGTACGGCGGCGCGGCCATCGACGGCATCACCTCGCTCATCATCAGCGACGGCACGAATATGTACGCCGTCGCCCCATCCTCCGGCACGTTCGGCACCACAGGCATCTACGTGGCCATGCTGCCCGTCAGCGACAAGAAGGTGTCGATCTGGGCATACACCGCCTCGACGACCTACATCTTCAAAAAGAGCGTGACGCTCGTGGCGGGCAAACTCTACAGGAGCCTCGCCATCCCGTGCGGTCTTCCCGAGACCGTCAGACTCGGCGACGTGACGACGACCTCGGGCGGCGTCACCAACGTGGGCGGCACGCCGACGCTCAGGCTCCAGGACGGGCAGTTAGTCACAGGCTCGCTCGTCCGCACCACCGACGCGCACAAGGTGAAGGTGACGATTGCCGACGGCGCGACGGTGACGCTCAGCGGCGCGACCATCGACGGCAAGGCCGAGAACACATCCGGCGACTTCAGCTCAGCCTGGGCGGGCATCACCTGCGAGGGCGACGCCACCATCCTGCTGACGGGCGCAAACACGGTGACGAACTTCGACAGCTGGTATCCCGCCATCTTCGTGCCCGAGGGCAAGACGCTTACCATCGGCGGCTCCGGCTCGCTCACCGCCAGCAACACCTACTATGACGCCACCGGCAGCGGCGCGGCCATCGGCGGCGGCAACAACATGGCCTGCGGCAATATCGCCATCACCGGCGGCACCGTCACGGCCAACGGCGGCCACAGGAGTGCGGCCATCGGCGGCGGAGACGGCGCCTCGTGCGGCAGCATCACCATCAGCGGCGGCACCGTCACGGCCACGGCCGCCACCACCGACGGCGGCGCGGGCATCGGCAGCGGCAATGTCTTTGACAGCGACGTCACATGCGGCGACATCACCATCAGCGGCACGGCCCGCGTCACGGCCACGGGCGGCGGCATCGGGGCGGGCATCGGCAGCGCCCGCGCGGACAACTACCGCGCCAACACGTGCGGCAACATCAGCATCAGCGGCGCCTGCACCGTCATCGCCACGGGCGGCGACAATGCGGCGGGCATCGGCACGGGCTTTATGGCCACGTGCGGCAGCATCAGCATCACGGGCGGCACCGTCACGGCCCAGGGCGGCGGCAACGCGGCGGGCATCGGCTGCGGACAGGGCAGCTACGAGAGAAAGAGCGAGTGCGGCGCCATCACCATCAAGGACGGCGGCACCTTCACCAGCGTCACCGCCATCAGGGGCCAGGACGCCCTACGTCCCATCGGCCACAGTAGCAACGGCAGCGACTGGAACACCTGCGGCACCATCACCTTCAGCAAAAAAGAGATATATACCGCAGGACATGATCCTGCCAATTATTCTTTCGACGACATCAGCGGCCTGAACTTCAAGGAGACGACGACCGACCTCGGCGGCGGCGAGAACTACGAGGACAACACGTGGAAGCTCTGGAGGTAGTGTCACATCGCGAAACAAGAAAACGTAAGTGAATAGAGGATCATGGCTAAGAAGAAAGATAATACCACCTCGATAGGTTTTGAGGATGCGATATGGCGGGCGGCAGATAAGCTTCGCGGCAATCTGAATGCTTCGGAATATGAGGGTGTGGTGCTCGGACTGATTTTCCTGAAATACATTAGCGACAAGTTTGAGGCAAAGTTTCAGGAACTCTATGAAGATGAATATGCCGATGTGGAGGATAAAGACGAGTATGAGGCCGATGGCGTGTTTTTTGTGCCTCAGGATGCCCGTTGGCAGGTGATTTCATTGAAAGCGCACACCCCGGAGATAGGCAAGGTGATCGACGATGCCCTACAGGCCATTGAGCGTGAGAATCCCAAGCTGAAAGGCGTATTGCCAGGCAATTATGCCCGCCCGGAATTGGACAAGCGCCGTCTGGGAGATGTGGTCGACCTCTTTACGAATATCCACATGCTGGCATCCGGCGATGAGAAAGACCTATTGGGCAGAGTCTATGAATACTGCCTGCAGAAGTTCGCCTCGATGGAGGGTAAGAACGCTGGCGAATTCTATACGCCCAGTTGTATTGTGCGCACCATTGTCGAGATCCTGCAGCCTTATCAGGGACGAGTCTATGATCCCTGTTGTGGCTCAGGCGGTATGTTCGTGCAGAGTGCGAAGTTCATCTATAACCACCAGAAGGACATCAACAATATCAGCGTATATGGTCAGGAGGCCAACCCCTCTACTTGGAAGATGGCCCACATGAATGTAGCTATCCGAGGTTTGGAGGCCAATCTGGGACAGTCGTATGCCGACACCTTCTTCAACGACCAGCACCCCACGTTGAAGGCAGACTTCATCATGGCCAATCCGCCTTTCAATCTCAGTGATTGGGGGGCTGATAAACTAGAGAAGGATGCCCGTTGGAAATTCGGATTGCCTCCTGCTGGTAACGCCAACTTTGCCTGGATGCAGCACATGATCTTTCATCTCTCGCCAGTAGGCCGTATTGGTTTGGTGCTGGCCAATGGCGCCCTCAGCAGTCAGACAGGTGGCGAGGGTGATATCCGCCAGAAGATAGTTGAAGCCGATCTGGTAGAGGGCATCATTGCCCTGCCTTCGCAGCTGTTCTATAGCACAGGCATTCCTGTGTCGCTCTGGTTCCTCTCTCGTCATAAGGAGCAGCCGGGCAAGACGCTCTTCATTGATGCCCGCAACATGGGTACGATGGTGACGCGTGCCGTTCGTGAACTGATGCAGGAAGATATTCTCCGCATTGCAGAGACTTTCGACAGTTATCGTCAGGGCACGCTTGAAGACGAAGCAGGCTATTGTGCCGTAAAGACGCTCGAGGATATTAAGGCTCAGGACTTTATCCTCACTCCAGGCCGTTATGTGGGCATTGCCGAGCAGGAGGATGATGGCGAGCCCTTTGCCGACAAGATGAATCGCCTGACCTCAGAACTGAGCGGACTCTTTGCTGAAAGCCATCGTCTGGAGGAAGAGATCAAGAAGCAATTGGGGAGTATCGGATTTACGATTTAATTGAAAAACTAAATATGTCGCAGAAAGAAAATAAACTGATACTCTATAAGGACGATGAGGGCAAGGTGAGTGTAAACACACGCTTTGCAGATGAGGATGTGTGGCTGACGCAAGCGCAACTGGCTGAGATATACCAGACCACTCAACAGAATGTTAGTCTGCATTTGCAGGGCATTTACGAAGACAAGGAATTAGATGACGAGTCAACTCACAAGAAATTCTTGTTAGTTCGACAAGAAGGGAAACGACAAGTAAAACGTGAAATTGAACACTACAATCTCGATGTCATCATTGCCCTTGGTTATCGTGTTCAGTCGCCTATAGCAGTACGTTTCCGTCGCTGGGCCACCAGATTACTGCATGAGTATATACAGAAGGGTTTTACGATGGACGACGAACGCCTGAAACAAGGTGGGAATCGCTATTTTAAAGAATTGCTGCAACGCATCCGGGATATTCGCAGTAGTGAACGCAACTTCTATCAGCAGGTAACCGACATCTATGCAACTGCAACAGATTATGACCCACGAGCAAATATGACCAAGATGTTCTTTGCCACGGTACAGAATAAGATGCACTATGCTGTACATGAACATACGGCAGCAGAGCTGATTTATGAGCGGGTGGATAACGAAAAACCTTTTGTTGGCATGACCAACTTCAAAGGAAATTATGTGACTCGCGACGACGTGAAGATAGCAAAGAATTACCTGACGGAATTGGAACTCCAGCGTCTGAATCTACTAACCTCACAATTCTTGGACTATGCGGAGTTTCAGGCCTTAGAGCAGAATCCGATGACGATGGCCGATTGGATTGCGGCTTTGGATGACCAAATACTGCGCTTGCGTAAGAATATCCTGGAGGGGACAGGCACCGTATCGCATCAGGAAGCCATCGAAAAGGCTGAGCGAGAGTTTGAAATCTATCGTGAGCGTGAAATGCGCATGCTGGAAAGCGACTTCGACAAGGCAGTCAAGGCGCTATTGGATAATAAGGAGGATAAAGATAATAATTGATAAATATATGAGGAAGTTTTTTTTGTTATTCCTGATGTTTCTTCCACTGATGAGCTATTGCCAGACAGAGCAGGAGAAGTACTACATTTATAATATTGTATCATTCGAAGGTGAATTTACTAAAGAGAATTTCAAAGTCTATTATGATGATGGAAAAGAAGTGAAACGACTTCGTAATGACAAGGACAATAAAGTGAGATTCACTACACCAGCAGGTGCCCTGATGTATTTTATTTCCCAAGGTTGGGAGATGTACCTAAATGGTGCGACATCGCAAGGAGCAGTAGCAGGAGGGTATGGTGCATCTTCTACCAGCTCCTACTGGATATTACGCAAGCCCTGCACCAAAGAAGAATTTGATAAAGCAGTCAAAGAGGCTGTAAAGAAGTAATCATTATATAAATATGAGCGAGTTATTTGCATCTATAAAAGCTTTTTTAGAGAAGGTAAATCTAATTATCTTTCTATTATCCGTAGCTGTTGCCATATTGATCTACCAAATAGTTTCAAAGGAGATTCTTTGGGCAATATTTGCTTTTTGCGTTTCTTATGCTCTATTTACAGGTATTCAGAAATTGTTCAATAATTATTGGGAAAACGTTAGAATAGACGAGCAACAAAAAGCAAAAGAAGAAGGGTTAAGGATAAAGCAACAAGAAGAAGAGGCCAAAAGACAAGATGCCAAGGATTATAGAGACGCTCATCTTCGCACTCTTTACGACTCATTACCAGACGATGTGAAAGAAGGCCTCATTCTTCTATATCAACTACCACAACCCGATGGCGGGTATTTAAACTCTAGAATAATAAAGGATGGTATAGAGAATATCAAAATAATAACTAATGCATATACTCAAGTCAGGCTTTTCTTAAACCTAGAGAGTATAATTCAAGTAACAAATAGTATAAAATCTACGATTGTTACAATTGACCCAGACTTCTTAGAGGTTTTAAAGGAGAAGGCAGATAGATAAAGTATGGAAGAGTGGAAAGAGTATAAGGTAGCCGAGGTTATTGAAGAAATATCAATGGGCCCCTTTGGATCAAACATCAAAAGAGACAATTATGTTGATTCTGGTGTTCCATACCTCAATGGCTCAAATTTAAGTTCATATAAACTAAATGAGGAATCTTTCAATTATGTGACTGATGAAAAGGCAAAGAGTCTTGGAAGATGTGTGGCAAAGAGAGGGGATGTTATAGTAACTCATAGGGGGACTATTGGGCAAATCTCATATATCCCATATGACTCAAAGTACGAAAATTATCTCACAGGTAACAGCCAATTTCGATTGACAGTTAATAACAAAGTAATTAGGCCAGATTTCTTTGTTTATTATTTCCATACAAGAATGGGACAGCATAGACTTTTAGCAAATGCATCGCAAGTAGGTGTTCCTGCTTTAGCAAGGCCAACTTCGACATTCAAGGAAGTACTAGTATCTGTTCCTAAAATGGAAGTTCAAAACAAGATTATGGATATACTTCATTCTCTTGATGACAAAATCGAGGTGAATAGGCGGATAAATAACAATTTAGAGCAACAGGCACAGGCTTTGTTCAAATCTTGGTTTGTGGATTTTGAGCCATTCAAAGATCAGTTTTTCGTAGAATCAGAATTTGGCATGATTCCGCAAGGTTGGAAAGTTGCTACTTTAGGTGAAATAGGAGAAGTTGTAGGAGGAAGTACACCATCTAAAGCCAAGCCTGAGTACTATACAGATCATGGAATAGCTTGGTTAACACCTAAAGATTTGTCCGTTTCGAATGCAAAATTTACTGCAAAGGGTGAATTTGATATTACACAGGAAGGTTATGATAGTTGCAGTACGAAGCTTATGCCTAAAGGAACCGTTCTATTTAGTTCACGTGCGCCAATCGGTTATATTACTATAGCTAAGAATGATATCTGTACCAATCAAGGTTTTAAGTCTGTTGTACCTAAATATGCCGGAACAGCATTTATTTATTGCTATTTAAAATCGGCAACTCCTGATATTGAAAACAAAGCTACAGGATCTACATTTAAAGAAGCATCAGGCTCTTTTATGAAATCGCTTCAATTGATAATTGCTCCTAAAGACATAATGAATGCCTTTGAGGAATGTTTGAAACCATTATTTGCTGAGCAGAAATGTGTAGAAGACGAATCACGTCGCCTTGCAGAATTACGCGATTCTCTTCTCCCACGCTTAATGTCTGGGGAACTTAGTGTTAAGGACATAAAAGAATAAAAGATATGGAAATCATATTTATGATATTAACTATTGGATTCTGGATAATAATAGGATTATTACCAGTACTTAGTATCATATTTATGGTTTATGCATATTATGACAATAGAAAGGAAGAGAAACTTAATGAGTATAAACGTTTGTATTGGTTCGTTTCAGATGAATATTACAAGTTTTGTTCTGACAATAATTATCTCAATGAATCAAAAGCCTTGAGAAAATTCTTCTCGGATAAGACATTATACGAGAAAGCTCTGAGTTTGAAGCAAAATAGAGAATTTGAATCTGAAAATTATACTCAATACGCGATTACACGTTTTGAAAAAGAAGAAATAAAGAAGAAAAGACAATATTCATATCAATATGAGAAACTGATTTATGAGATTTTTTCTCCTTTTGCGGTATACATTTCCGATGATAAATGGATTTTAAATCGTGGAATATCATCTACAGAGATAATAGATAAAATTGGAGAATATCTTTGCATAGATTTAGTAGAGTCAGTTCGGCTATTTGAAGAATTTATAGAAAATGGCTTAATTCAGAAAACAAGATTTGACGATATATATGTTCTTGGCTATATCTTGTATCATTGGGATTGTGTTTATGAAAATGATTGGAGTTTCTCAAAATGGATGACATTTAAGAGAAATCATATATATAGAAAAGTGAGTCTTGATAGTTTTATAGAAAAATTTGGATCATATGATGTAGTAAATCAGGACTATAAATGGTATGTTAGATTCGGAGAATCTCGTAATTATATTATTGATATATTAATTGATAATCAGAAAATAATAGATATTATCTATTCATGGGATAGAACTAAGGGGAAAAGAGTTTATGATTATGAATTTGGTCGTGACAATAGTGAGGAAACAAAGAACAAGATTGTGATGTTTATCGAAGAAAATAGTCGATATCTATATGTTGAATCAGGCTTAAAGTTTAGTTTAAATTATGATTATCAAAGATTTAAAAACGATAATTCGAAGCAGAAGTAATTATGATTAATAGTTTTTTTTCAGCATTAATAGCCATTTTCTTCCTGGGAAAATCAACGAAGGAAGTTGAAGAGAAAACAAGTAATTCCAGTTGGTTTCGTACGTCAGTATACTTTTTACTGACCATCATTTTTGGCATTGTTTTTTATAAAAGCTATCAGGTTAGAACGGTTGTAAACAAGATAGATATTAAGACTTTGTATGGAATAGAAGATTCTTTGCATCATCCTTTAGACACAATAAAGAATGTTTGTATTTACAACAATTTCGAGACATTGGGATCATATTACAACCAGTATTTTGAAATAGCCGAAAATGACACTAATTATAATGCAACAGGAGGTTTCGGAATAAAAATTGCATTTGCAGAAAATGCTGAGGGCGTCTTTCTGGAAAGAGATCGTTTGTCAGATGAATTAAAAAGAGATATTGAAAATCAGACTGGCAAGGCAATCAATTCGCATAAGGGATCCGTCTATGCCTTTGAATTCTTTTCAACTAATATCCCTAGCCTTATACATTTTTATCCCGCAATAAGATATGATAATCCTACCCCCAAAACAGATTCTTTTTATTCAACGATTGAAATAGTTGGGAATATTAGTGATATTGATCCCAAAGGAAGAATTGTAATATCCAAATCTAATCCATCCGAAGGATTCTTTGCTGATGGTTTGTTATACCAGAAGACGTTGGTCTTCCATGATGATTTCTTTAGAAAAGCACTAAAATCATTTCCATTGGGAATGCCAAATTCTCTTGTCAATGAAATGAATATTTTCACGGCAGGTGATTTGTCTCAATATACATATTGTATTGAATTGAATTCAGACATGTATGTCGATAGTTTGGAAATCGTTTACAATGTTCCCATTGAGATTTCTAATCAGAGTGAAAAAATAATCACGTATGCAAATGGCTTTGGTATATCAGATGGAGATTTCCTAAATAAGGAAGTTGGTAGTCAGCCTATGATGTTTTTGGTCAAGCTACCTTCAATGGCAAATCTGCAACAGATTCGATCTCTATTGTTAACGGCAATAGTGACGGCTCTGTTTACTTTGTTTTGTACAAACCTTTTCTATCGTATTAGAAAATATGCGATGGAATACAAAAGCAATCATGCTTTAAATATTTCTAAAGGTGTGATGTCTTTCAAGACGTTTTTAATTATCTTTGTTCTTTTACTGTTAATTTTCATCCTCTTTTTTGTATTAATGTCAGCATTAGGATATGTGTTCCTAGTAGAGAATGAACATTTCAGATGGACTATTGTAAGAAATGTCGGGCTATCAATTTTAATCTTTTCAGCGATTATATTTTCTATATATAAATTTGCCAAGACTCCCCCTTCAAAGAAAAGTAAAAAGAAAGAATCAAATGACACAAAGAATAAATGATATGGAAATAAAGGAAGAAATACTCGATGATATGATTGAAAAAGCTAAGGATGTGAATGCTATACTCTATACTGTGCCAGTCGCAGAATATAAAGGTTGGAGAGTAAGGGTTTGTATCGAGAGAGGTGAAGGAACTAAGATGAAAGGAATAAGATATGAGTAATAATGCTTAATTAAAGCAAAAAACGAGTGCTAACTGTAGATAATACGAATTAATTATATATCTTTGCAAAAAAATATGGAATATGACATATCTGAATCAGTTTCACAAAGAGGCGATGGAACGTACGATGAAGAAAATCGTAGAATTCAAGAAGTCTCCGATGAACTCCAAAGACTTTGCCGACTACATGAGGAGAAATCTGGAAATGGCAAAGCAAATGGAAATCGCTTCGAAATAGAGCAACGTGTTGCTGAGCAATACGCTAAGGAACATGGCATGTGGATTCCTATGGACAACGTTTTTGACTTAGGAACCCCTCATGATTGATACCTATATGGCTGCTTTAGGTTTTGAAAAAGATGGTGAAACTGGACATTTTAAAAGCGAACTGTATCGTGTATGGGATGTGGTTCCCCGAAACGTGTTAGTAGATAAAGATGGCGATATGTATGTTGTGGATGCAGAGATTGTTAAGATAAAAACCTGAGATATGAGCAAGAATCCCGTTGACGAGAACTTCTACGAGCAGGCGCTGATAGAGCTGTTTCAGCAGATGGGCTATCAGTATGAGTATGGTCCGGATGTGGAGCGTGACTATAGAGACCCGTTCTATGCTGAGGATCTGAAGAAAGGACTGCGCAGGATGAACCCCATGATGAGTGAGGATGTGCTGGAGGAGGCCTTCCGACTGGTGACCCATGTGAATGAGGGTACGCTGGAACAGCGCAACGAGCAGCTGATGGACTATATCCAGAGCGGCGTGGAGGTGAAATACTCTGAAAACGGGCGATCAAAGACTGCTCTGGTAAAACTGGTGAACTTCAGCGAGCCATTGCAGAACGACTTCAAGGTTGCGAATCAGTGGACTGTGATTGAGCATGAGAAGATTCGCTGCGATATGGTGGTGTTTGTCAACGGTCTGCCTATGGTGGTGATAGAACTGAAATCACCATCGAACGAAGGGGTAGAGGAAGAGGATGCTTATACCCAGATCAAACAATATCAGCAGAAATGCCCGAGCCTCTTTGTGTATAATGCCTTTAGCGTGACCAGCGATATGCTGCTTTCGAAGGCTGGCACCATCACAGCCAAGGAGAACCGCTTTATGGAGTGGAAGAGCGTTGACGGTAAGAGTGAAACAAATGAAGTGGCTGACTATCCGACCTTTTTCCATGGTATCTTTGAGAAAGCCAGACTGATAGATATCCTGCAGAACTTTGAGTGCTTTGACCATAAGGACGGTCGTATGGCCAAGATTATGGCCGCCTACCACCAATATTTCGCTGTGAACAAGGCTGTGACACATACCCATACCGCAGTGGGTGGTGATGGTAAGATAGGTGTGTTCTGGCATACGCAAGGCTCAGGCAAGAGTCTGTCGATGGTGTTTTATGTGCATCGACTGATACAGGACTTCCCTGAGTGCACCATCGTGGTAGTAACGGATAGAAACGATCTTGACCAGCAACTGTATGAGCAGTTTGCAGGCTGTCAGAAGTTCCTGCGCCAGGAGCCTCAGCGTGTGGGCTTTGACCTGAATGCACAGGGTAAACTGACAAAAACCGCAGGACGCGAAGATCTGGTGCGCAAACTGAAGGATCTGCAGACGGGTGGCATTATCTTTACAACTATCCAGAAGTTTGAGGAAGGCACGGGATTGCTTTCTGACAGACATAACATCATCGTTATTACCGATGAGGCCCACCGTTCACAATACGGAGAAGAGCATTGGGATGTGAAGGCCGAAAAGATGAAGAAAGGCTACGCCCTGCTGATGCGTGAGGCCCTACCTAATGCCTCGTTTATCGGATTCACGGGTACGCCCATCTCTCAGCGCGACAGAGACACCAAGGAGGTGTTTGGCGATTATATCGATGTCTACGATATGACACAGGCAGTGGCTGATGGTGCCACGAAGCCCGTATATTATGAGAGTCGTGTGATCAATCTGAACCTGAACGAAGAGGCGCTGAAGAAACTCGATGAGGAGTTTGACCTCCTGGCAGAAGAGGGTGCCACAGAGGAGCAGATCAATAAGGTGCGCAGGGATAACAGCGGACTGAAAGAAATACTCTGTCATCCTGACACGATAGCCAGTCTGTGTAAGGACATTGTGCAGCACTATGAGGAGAACCGCCAGTATGAACTGACGGGTAAGGCGATGATTGTGGCCTATAACAAGGAGGCTGCGGTGAAAATCTATCGCAAGCTGCTGGAGTTGCGTCCTCAGTGGGTAGACAAGATGCATGTGGTGGCCAGTGCTGCCAATACGGACAACCCTGATTGGGCCGATGTGATCCAGCCAAAGAAGAACCGCGAATATGCAGCCCTGTTCAAGGAGGACAACTCACCGATGAAGATAGCAATCGTGGTGGATATGTGGCTGACGGGATTTGATGTGCCCAGCCTCGCCACGATGTATGTCTACAAGCCTATGAAGGATCATAACCTGATGCAGGCCATTGCCCGTGTGAACCGTGTGTTCCCAGAAAAGGAGGGTGGACTGATTGTGGACTATGTAGGCATCGCCCAGGCTTTGAAACAGGCTATGCAGGACTATACCAGCCGTGACCGCAAGCAGTTTGGTGATCCGGATATTGCGAAGACGGCCAAGGTGAAGTTCCAGGAGAAGATGGAAATCTGTCGTGACCTGTTGCACGGCTTCGACTATACGAACTTCTACACAGGCACAGACTCCGGTCGCTCGATGTTGATCAGGGGTGGCCTGAACTTTATGCTGGCGCCAGAGCGTGAAGGAAAAAGAAAGGATTTTATCAAGGAAAGTCAGCTGCTGCACAATGCGTTGACGCTCTGCCGATCGCTCGTTCCTCAGCAAGAGAAATTAGAGGCTGCCTTCATGGATGCCGTGAGGGTGCTGCTGATTCGCTTTACCCAAAGTCATAGCCCTATTTCAAGAAAAGACATCAATGAAAGGATAGCCAGCCTGCTGGAGCAGAGCATCCAGAGCACAGGCGTCGTCAAACTGACCACTGAAAGAGAGTTCTCGCTCTTCGACGAAGGCTTTATTCAGGAGCTGAAGAAGATGAAGGAAAAGAATCTGGCTGTGCAGCTGCTGGAACGTCTGGTGAAAGAGCAGATCCGGAAGTATGAGCGCACAAATATTGTGCAGAGTCTGAAGTTCAGCGAGATGATGAATAATGCCCTTTCGAACTATCTGAAAGGTATGCTCACCAATGAAGAGGTGATTGAAGAGCTGCTGAGAATGGCTGCTGAGATAAAGAAGACCGAAGAAGAGGGTAATGAGTTGGGGCTGAATGCTGAGGAGAAAGCCTTCTATGATGCCCTGACATCGCCAGAAGGCATCAAAGAGGCCTACAGCAATGAGGAGTTTATTGCACTGACGAAGGAGCTCACCGAACAGCTTCGCAAGAACCGTACCATCGACTGGAATAAGAAAGAGTCAGCCCGAGCCAAGATGCGTGTGTTGGTGAAGCGACTTCTGAAAAAATATAAATATCCTCCCGAGGGTCAGGAGCAGGCTCTGAGAACGGTGATGGCCCAGTGTAATAAGTGGGCAGATGATGAGGATAACTTTGATACGGTTGAAATGGCCAAGGAAGTGGCTAACGAACTGGCAGAAGATGGAAAAACCATTATTCAGCATATCACCATCCAGAATCATTTCCACAAGACGGTGAAGAAGGTCGTCAACAGAGATACACGTCTTATACCGCCAGGATCTTTGCTCGAAGACGTTGAGGAAGACAATGAGGTCCGGAAACTCATCCATAATATGATGGAACTATATGAGGGAACGACCATCTTGAAGATCACGGCTGAATGCCAAAAGGAATTCGGAGAGAAATACTTCAGCATGAGTCGTAAGGAGTGGCATCACCTGATAGGTGACTATGTCAGGGATGTGACGGAAAGACCAGAATTAAAGGATGATGAGGCGTTCAGATACTCTTTAGCAGGATAAATTGATAAAATAAATATTGTTAATCGCTTTGGGGTGTGGAGGAAATTATTTACCTTTGCAGCCATAAAGATTTTTTAGGACTAAAAGCTTGACAGCTTTTCTCGCTGACTTAGACCGCTAATCAAGTAAACCACGGGAAGAAACAGTTGCCAGCTTGCGCTCCGGCGTGAGTACTGGCAGTATGTTCGTGGTTAAACTGTAGCGGTCTAAAGTCTGGCATCTGCCTTGCTCACGCTTTTAGAACTAATGACAAGAAACCAACACCAAGACCATGAGGATTTTTAATAGATATTATTAGTATTAACAAAAAATGGATTAAAAGAATCATGGATCAAACAGAACAGACACCGCCGAAGAGCGGCGGTATTCAGAACATCTACTATGGAACAGTTCAGAAGGTGGTTAACGTGCATCGCAGAATAAACATCAATAAAAACAAGTTTGAGAAACCCGTGGGGGCTGTTGTTTTGCCCGGTTTTGGGAAAAATACAAAAAACTTTATTGATATAAAGAAAAGAGCAGAGAATGGAGAAGAAAAATAAGAAGGCCAAGCCGGAAAAGCCGGTGACAGTACACATCACCAACCACAACAAGTTTGAGAAAGGTGTCGGGGCGTTTATCACGAACCTGAACCATCTGACCATCGTGATGGACAGCGAGGGCAACATGAAGCTGGATGCCAACCAGGTGCCTGTAATGCCGCATACGGATGTGGATACGGAGGAAAAGCAGCCGGAAGAAGATGATTCGCCAGACTTGATAGAAAGGCTAAAGCCGATATTCTTCAACAACGAAGATAATGTTAAGCTCTTCTTGAAAGAGATAAACGGTATGAAGCAAAAGGATATTACTGACCTTGTGAACAAGTGGGTGGATGAAAAGCGGATTTCTGACTATGGGAATAGCCGAAAAGGAGATTTGTGGAGTATTCTCAAAGATGCAGGGTTATACGCAAAATCCAGACAGAACTGGTGCAGGAGAGTTTTTTAGCTCTCCTTTATTTTATGCCTTAAATCGATATTTCTAAAACCAAAAGTTTACGGTTTTAGTTTATAAAAGTTTATAGTTGTTTATAGTGGTTTACGCCCTTCTTCTTTTTGCTTATTTCCCTTCATAGGGCCATGATTTGTGCCTAACTTTGCGGTGTGTTTAATCAAAATAACATCGCAAATGCAACAGATTTTTAAAATCGAGGAGATGACTCCTTTGGTGGAGATTCAGCCAAAGGCAGGCAGTCCGAATCAGGACCCCCTCAAGAAAGTGGAAATGAATCTGACAGACGGAATTAACACTGTCCGCGCCGAGGCGTTCGGACGCGTGGCAGAGCGGATCGCCAATCTGGTGAAGCCCTACACGAATCAGGAGTTCGTGGGTGAACTGGCAACGGTAGACTTTACACTGGAGCGTCGCGAGGGCAAGGCCCGCGAGGACGGCTCGAAGACCTGGTTTATGTCGTTTAAGGTGAACGACTTCGCATTTATCAAGGACATCGTAAAGACATTCTAGGCTATGGAGAGACAATTGGATTTTTCGAAGCACAAGACCCAGGAGCTGACACTGGAGGATCTGTCGAGGACTTATATTGAGGATTACCCCAACGGTCAGCCGGTGGGCGGTATCTATCACTTTGCGCTGATCCAGGAGATCCTGAAGAAACTGGAGGCGGCAGGCCTGAAGCCTGAGGTGCAGCAGATTACGGCAGCCGACAACGGCGACCGCCAGCGTCCGGGCGTGACCATCTATAAGGAGGCGGAAGCCCAGTATGGAGTGGGGTCGTTTGAGAGCCATGCCCTCAGGCGTGTGTACGCGATCATCAATGTAAAGGACTTTGCGGATAAGGACACGGACTACAACTGTGCGATATCCTATCATCAGAAGGCCATCTCAGTAGGCTTCGGTCCTCAGGTGAGGGTTTGCTCGAACATGATGATCATGGGTGCCCGCTATTTCGTCTCGACGAGTTGCATGGGCGGTATCCTGGAACGACAGGAGAACATGAAGCACGTGGGTGAGCTGCTCGACCATTGCGACGACCTGATAGGCGGGTTCTCGACGAGCGTGGTGGAATGGCGCGAACGGCTGGCGCAGTTGTCGCAGACCAGTCTGGAGGTGAACCAGTGCCGCGTGATCTTCGGACGCCTGATGGAGGAACGCATCAAGTATGACACACAGGACAAGAACCTGCATACGAAGATGATCTATCCGCTGAACGACACGTTTATCAAGCGTGCCTACGAGCGCTATCTGGCGTTAATATCGCAGTCGGAGAACCAGCAGATTACTGCCTGGGCACTCTACAACATCCTGAATGAAGATCTGAAGCCGAGCAAGGTGGACATGCCGCTGCTGCAGCCTCAGATGGTTCGACTGAATGATTTCCTGATGACAGAATTGGACAAGCTATGAAAGAAGAGGAGAAGGATTCCGGATTGCAGAACCGGAATATCGAGAGTGATGCCCAGTTGGTGATGGAGGACGAGGAGGAGTATGCCTCGCGCCCCAAGACCAAGCCTGCGAAGCAGATCAAGGGCAGATTGCTGATATGGCCGGATACGAAGCAGTATTACTTCGAGGGCCGCAAGGATCATCCTGAGATGAAGCAGGAGGTGGTGCACGACAAGGGCGGCGTAAGGATTGCGAAGACCTGCGGTGAGAAGGAGAGCTCGTATATCCTGAAGGTGAAATGTCCGGCTGACGTGCAGGACTATGAGAGTCTGTTGTGCCACAAGGTGGTGGACTCGCTGAAGGGCAAGATGAAGAACGAGCCGCAGTTCAGCAAGCCGCACTTCCTGATTGACCGGGATGACCTGCAGGCGTGGATCAGGAAGAAAGAGAAGAAACTGCGCTGCATCATGACACTGGATCTGAACAAGTCGCCTGAATCGGCATTCCTGGACTTGTCAAATCTGGTTTCGGAGATCAATAAACTATTGTATAATTCAAAAAACCTTGTGAAATGAATATTAACTTACTCGTGAAGGTTTTGAACCTTCTGATTTCGCTCCTGACGCTTGTGATCAGGATGCTGGAGAAAAAGGCGGAGAAAGAGGTCGCCAGACAGAACGCACCAAATATCGACCCGAAAGTGCAGGAAACCCTTGACAGGCTGAGTGACGAACAGCTGGTGCAGGCCATTGCCTGCAGGAGTGACCGCCTGAAGGATGAGGTGGATTTTCTTGACTATGTATAGGAGGAGGCCGATATGAAAGCAGTTACGTCGACTACAATCCAAATGCTGATGGAGGAAAGCAGACACCCTGACGTGGTTCAGGGTTATGCTTTCGCCGTGAAGAACTTCTATTTCGGTTGCCAGTATACAGCCGAAAGACTCCTGAATGTGGTCTGTATGGAGTTTGATCTGTTTAAGTTCAAATACGAGCTCATCAAGACCTATATGTGCTGGCTGGAGGAAAACCGTCTGGAGAACAGCGAAATGAATGCACGCACCTTTATCCATGAGTTCCGGCGGGAAGTGGCGAAGCGGATGTTCCAGAAATTCCAATAGGAGAGAACAGTTATGGCAATATGTATTCAAAACGCTTTTGGCCTGCCCGCCACACCGATGACGGCTCTGGGCTTCGAGGAGATACTTGACCGGCCTGCCCTGGCTGAAACCTACAAGATCTGCAGGGCTCACTACCGTGAGTTTGAACAGTATAAGTCGGTAGGCAAGGAGGCTGAAGCCAAGGCCGCCAAGAAGGCTTACGACACTGCCAAGAAAGACCTGCCGGCATGGATTTTCTCATGCAGCAGTTTCCTGCCACACGAGTGGATTGACTCGAAGGGGGTGAACCATGGTGTGAACACCTGGCGCCATCAGGAGCACGGCCTGCTGAACGGTCTGTTCATGGTTGACCTCGACCATCTGGAAGATCCCATGGCCACATGGAAGATGCTGCTGGAGCATCCGCGGTTCATCAGCTATTACCAGTCGAGGATGTTCTTCGCCTTTATGACACCTTCGGGCCGTGGCCTGAAGATCGTGATGAAGTGTGATCTGCAGGACGGCAACCTGGCTTCGGCACAGAACCGCTTCTGCAAGGACCTGGGGCTTCAGAACGACCACGAGACGAAGGACTCATCGAGACTGTCGTTTGTCTGTCCGCGCTCAGAGGTGCTCTATTACGACTCGGCGATGCATGCGTATGAGAATAAGGAATGGATAGCAAAGTATCAGCCAATCTATTGCAAGGCTCTGTCGGAGCCGGATTTGTTTGCAGACGATGATTCACAGAGAAAGGCTACGGGTAAGCGTGTCAGCGAGAATCAGGTTCCGCAGGTCAGCGAGGCAACGACCCACGGGACCTGTCCCCATGAGTCGTATCGCTACGAGGGGCTGGAGATTCCCGTGATCATCGACAAATGGCTGGAACGTTTTGACACGTCAATTGGCAAGCGGCATGCCGTGTTGTTGCAGCTGACCACAGAACTGAAATACGTCTGTGAGCGGAATGAGGAGATGGTGAGATATTTCGTGAACAAGATCAAGTGGGTGCAGGACCTGAGGAAAGAGGGTGACTCTGTTGACCTGACCATTGAGGACGGTCTGAAATACAAGATGAGCAGGCAGATGCCCGACAGTATGTATGCCACCCTGAGAGAGTTGGGTGTCAACCCGTCGATCAAGAAGGATCCCAGCGTCGTTGAAGCTGAGAATGCCCTGCTGCCCAAATTCATGGAATACGGCAGGGAGATAGAGGAACTCACCCCGCATTTCCCCTGTATGAAAGAGGTCTGCTACCAGATGAGGACGCCATCGAAGCCAGCCTGCCTGTTTACGGGCGGTGCACTCTTCGGCACGCTGATGACCAGGATGTATTACTATTTCTACCATCGGCCCGAGGAACAGAGACGGCTGAATTACTGCGTGTTTATCGTTGACGATCCCGCCACGGGAAAGTCGTTTGCCGGCGATCTGTATAAAACCATCCTCTCGCCGATCATCGCAGCCGACAAGGTAGGCAATGACCTGCTGAACAAATTCAAGCAGGAATCGCTGAAAAGGGAGTCGTCGACCAAAGAGCAGAAGAAGGATGCGCTGACGCCGCCGCAGGTGAAGATCAGGATACACGGTGCAAGAACCTCCAATCAGACCTTTATTGAGGACATGAACACCTGTGTGGAGAACGACGGCGACGGGAAGCCCATAAACCTGCACCTCTTCACGTTCGACTCCGAACTGGAGAACAATGCCAGGATTACTTCGGGAGGGCAATGGATCGACAAGAGCGTGTTTGAGCTGAAGGCTTTCCACAATGAGGAGGACAACCAGCAGTATAAGAACAAGAACTCCGTCAGCGGTCCGTTTAATGTGTATTGGAACTTCGTGTATACGGGCACGCCCATCAGCCTTCATAAGAAGGTGAATCTGACGACCTTCGGCAGCGGTCTCTATTCCCGACTGGCAGTGTTGCCCCTATGCGCTGACTCGTTTGATATGATACCTTTATACACGCGCAGCAAGGAGAATATCGATGTGATTGACCGGTTGAAGGAGTGGGCGTTCAAACTCGACACCGTCAGCGGAGAGCTGCCCATCTGGCCGTTGGTGGAATACACCTATTATTGGACGAAGAACATCATGACTCTGGCGAAGGAGAATAATGACAAGGTGACGGCCATGCTCGTGAAGCGCGTGCCCTATTACGGCCTTCATATCGCCGTGCCGTTTATCTTCATGCGCCACTATCAGGAATGGATGGAGAAGGACACGTTCAAGATAGACGATATCGACAAGCGGCTGGTGGATCTCTGCCTGGAAATCCAGATGTGCACACAACGGTATTTCTTCGGGGGCATGGCCCAGGCCTATTATCAGAACAAAGGCGCCGAGGAACAGGCCAACAAGGTGAACTATTACTCGAAAAGTGAACGGTTGTTGGATGCGCTGCCGTCGACATTCACTGAAGAGGATGTCATTCGGATTGGTGAGATGAACATCAATTATGTCCGGGTTCAGCTCTGGCGCTGGCAGCAAGACCATAAAGTGACGAAGACGGGCCGGGGGAAAAAGGCAAAGTATACGAAATGAGCATCGTCAAGAATATTACAAATATTACAATTATTACATTACAAATTGACTAAATTAGTATGAAGAAAGAACTTGTGCGTGGTATCCGTAACAAGAATCCACTGAATATAGAATGGGGGGCCACATGGGTGGGCATCCTGCCCAAGGAGAAAAGGACAGACAAGCGGTTCTGTCAGTTTGTTGATTTCTATTTCGGCTACAGGGCTGCGCTGATCCTGCTGAGCCGTACCTATCGCAGGCGTGGCTGGACCACCATCGAGAAGATCATCCAGCATTTCGCCCCGGCACCTGAGAACAATGTAGACGCGTATATTGAATATGTCAGTAAGCGTACGGGGATAGCCCCGAAGGAGCAGATCAGAATGCTGAAGTATTACGATGTAGTGAGAGCCATGGCACAATATGAATGCGGCTCGCTGCCCGACCCCGATGCGCTGAAGGAGGCTTTCGAATCCGTGATTTTATAAATAATTATAAATAAAAGGGGGAAACTGCATTATTATGGGATTTTGTTGTAACTTTGCACCTATGGAATCAAAGCAAATCAACAAAACCATTAAGAGAATCATAGTCGCTACGCTGTTCCTGATGGGTCAGCAGGCGGCTTTTGCAGTTTATAACCCCGCCGACACGACGCAGACGAAGCCGGTGAAGTGTGACACCACAGAGACGAAGCACACTCATTGCGACTCCACGGCAGTGACGCCGAAGAAGAACTCCTGTTGTGAGGACACGACCGTTACCGATCACACGGATCCCTATCACAAGGTGGTGAAAGAGAAGGGCAGCGTGAGGTATGGCCTCTTCACCGTGCGCCATATCAAGGACGACTGGTATCTTGAGGTGCCCGACTCCCTGCTGGGGCGCATGATGCTTGCCGTGACACGCTTTACCAGTACGCCACAGGGCTTCAGGATGTTCAGTGGTGAGGAGGTGAACCACTCTGCCGTCTATCTGGAGCAATACGGCCAGAAGAGCATTTTCCTCAGGGAATATGTGCAGTCGCACCTGGCCAATCCCGATGACCGCATCGCCATCTCCCTGAAGCAGTCGACTGCCGACCCCATCGTCTATAAGTTTGACGTGATCGGACGCAATCCGAAGACCAAGGACCAGCTGATCAACATCACGAAGTGGCTGATGTCGGACAATAAGATCACCAGTTTCACGGCCTCTGACCGCACATCGGTCGGTGTGACGGCCGTTCAGGCAGACCGCACCTTCATAGACAGTATCAAGACCTACCCCATCAACGTAGAGATACAGACGTTGCGTACCTATGGCATGAACAGCAGCGCCAGGACCCCGGCCTCAACGACGGGTTCCGTGACGCTGGCCTTGAACACCTCGATCGTGCTGTTGCCGAAGAAACCCATGCAACCCCGCTATTTCGACAACCGTGTGGGCTATTTCAACAATCAGATTACGGAGTTCAGCGATAACCAGCAGACCACCGACCACGAGGCCATCATCTCGCGCTACCGTCTGGAGCCGAAGGACCTGAAGGCCTATCAAGCCGGCAAGCTCGTGGAGCCGAAGAAACAGATCGTCTACTATATCGACCCTGCAACGCCGAAGAAATGGGTGAAATACCTCATTGCCGGTATCAACGACTGGAACGTGGCTTTTGAGGCCGCCGGCTTCAAGAACGCCATCATTGCCAAGGAATTCCCGGAGAACGACACTACGATGTCGATCGACGACGCCCGCTTCTCCATGATCCGCTACCTGCCCTCTGAGACGGAGAATGCCTACGGACCGCGTATCGTGGATCCCCGCAGCGGTGAGATCATCGAGGCCCATATCTGCTGGTATCACAATGTGATGAACCTGGTGAAGAAATGGTATATGACCCAGTGCGGTCCGCTCGACAAACGGGCTCAGAAGATGGACTTCCCCGACGAGCTGATGGGCCAACTGATCCGTTTCGTCAGCAGCCACGAGGTGGGCCATTCCCTCGGTCTGCGCCATAATATGATTGCCTCGCAGGCCACCCCTGTGGAGAAGCTGCGTGACAAGGCCTGGGTAGAGAAATACGGCCACACGTCGAGCATCATGGACTATGCGCGGTTCAACTATGTGGCCCAGCCTGAGGACAAGATCGGTGAGAAGGGTCTCTTCCCCCGTATCAACGACTATGACAAGTGGGCTATCAAATGGGGCTATCAGTACCGTCCGGAATTCAAGGATCCTGCCAAGGAGAAGAAGGCCTTGCGGGCAGAGGTGACGAAGGTGCTGGATGGCAACCGCCGGCTGTGGTGGAGCGGTGACGAAGGTCGTGCGCAAGACCCCCGCAGTCAGACAGAGGACCTGGGTGATGACCAGATGAAGGCCAACGAATACGGTCTGATGAACCTGAAGCGCGTGATGCAGAACATTGAGAAATGGACGGCACAACCCGACGATCAATATGAAGACCTGAGCAGCATCTTCAGCGCCTGCCGCCAACAATATCAGCGCTACGCCAACCATGTGCAGCGCTATATCTACGGTAAATACACCAACAACGCCCCAGGCCAGCAGCCTTACGACATCGTGCCGAAAGCCTTGCAGAAGGAGGCCATGCAGTGGATGGACCGCAACGTGATGGAGGCGCCGCTGTGGCTCTATCCGCAGAGCATCGTCAACAAACTGGGAACCGACTATGCCGAAGAGATCCGCTCCCGTCAGCAGACGGTCATCGCATCGCTCCTCGCCCCCAATGCCATCATGAATCTGCACAACACCTATCTGCAGTCGCCAAAGGGCTATCCCGTGGAGGAATACCTGGACGATGTGTTTGCTATGGTGTGGAAACCGCTCAACGACAGCAACGAGCAACAGAACAACTTCCGTCGCCAGCAACAGCGCAGCTATGTGGACTTCCTGGGCACGGCCCTGAATCCCGCGCCGACTACCGCTTCAGCGTCAACGTCTACCGCTGTTATCACAGCAAACACCAGCCTCTCTGCTGCACAGCGTTCGGATGCCATCCTCTATATCGAGCAGCATCTGGACAAGGTGGAGAACTATCTCAAGGCCCAGCAGGCTGACGGCACGAATGGTCTGCACTACAAGAACCTGCTGCTGCGCATCAAGAAGATCCGCGAGAAATATGAATCCGGCAAATAATCTATAAACTCAAAAAGTTATGAAAAAGTTACTCTTCATACTATTCACTATTAACTGTTCACTATTCACTGCTTCTGCTCGTGAGACATTGCCCATCAAGGGCACTGTGGTCAGTGCTGCCGATAAGCATATCCAGTATACCGGCCGTATCAGCTTCACCAATCCCGAGCGTCCTGCCTGGAACTATCCCGGTACACAGATTATTGCCGCCTTCGAGGGCACATCGCTGAAGATGATCGCCAAACCCGGCAGCGGCTACTATATGGCGCAGATTGATCAGGCCGAGCCTTTCAAGGTGTCGTTTATGGACAAGAGAGACTCTGTGGCAACGCTGGCAACGGCTCTGCCGGAAGGCCGTCACCTCGTCCGTCTGATGTATGTCATCGAGGGCTATGAGATGTATCCTGAGTTCTGGGGGTTTGTGCTGGATAAGGGCCGGCGTCTGACAGATGCCCCCGCCCTGCCGTCAAGAAAGATCGAATTCATCGGCAATTCCATTACCTGCGGCTATGGCAACGAAGGAACGAAGGCTTTCGAAGGTTTCGACTATGCCACCGAGAACCACTACTACAGCT
>JAEEGG010001682.1_pt1 | contig 58720 bp, 31 predicted proteins | sample 9134161 | NCBI WGS metagenome assembly JAEEGG01 (sample SAMN16246543, study PRJNA631951) | gut metagenome | biome: gut microbiome; feature: rumen; material: CR-attached | host: Bos | place: Iran: Karaj | collected 2018-10
ACCGCTGTAGCCATAGTTCACGTAGCAGCTGGGAGTGTAGATGTCGTTATCATTCTCGTCAACCATTGCGGTACCCAGGAAGTAGGTTGTGCCATAACCGCCAGGGGTGTTGATGTTGACATCAACGAGCAGGTTGCCACCATTGTAGTGGAAGGGCTCGTCGAGTACGAAAGTCAGCAACTGTGTACCAGCCTCAGGAACAGTGGTAGCCACAACCTGTGCGCCAGTCAAAAGAACCACCTCTTCAAAGCCAAGCTGGTCAACCTCCATGAGAGCCAACTGAAGCTCACCACCGGAGAACTTAACGGTGTAGTCGGTGAAGTCACCATACTCAGTCACGCCCAAAGTGGAGAGCGTCAGGAATGAGAGCTCGGTGATGTCGCCATCAGCCATCTCGGCCAGCATGTCGGCGGGATAGATCATCTGTGACTGACCCGGAGTGTCATACCAAAGGCCGTAAACGGGATAGGTACCAGAATACCAAGTGTCCTGGCCAACTGACAGTACATTAGCCTGTGCGGCAAATGCCATCACGGCTACTGCGAACAAAGTAAATAATTTCTTCATACTGAATAAAATATTAAAAGTTAAACAAAAAAGGTTTTCTTTTATAGAGTGCAAAAATAATGATATTCTATCAAATGACCAAAAAATAAAAGAAAAATATGGCATTTTTTTTGCCATATTTAATATTTTTGGATTTTTATTCTTTCAAGAAGATATATAATACCAACTTCTTACGGCTCTTGCTTTTTTACCAGACGTTCATACTCCGGATTGCCCTCGCGCAGCAGTCGCTGGTAGCGCTCACGGTCGTTGAGCACATCATGTGCCGCCTGAACGTCATGGTTGCGGTGATTGATGATGATGTTGTAGGCGCCCGGGTCGCCATACACGTCACGGGCTATCATTCCCTTGATGATGTCTTTGAGCAACTGCTCGCTGGTGCGGTATTTCTCCTCGTCAAACTTGATACTGTCCTGTTCACCCATGGCGATGAAGTCGCGCATCATCTCATCGGTAACGACGAAGTTGTTATCGTAGTCCTTGATGGTCTTGTATCGGCTGGAGATTGACTTGCGGTTCTTGTCCACATATCTGATGGCATAGCGGTTGATGATGCCGCGTGCCGAGAGGTCGCGGTAGTAGGTAGAGTACTCGCTCGTGTCCACGGGCACAAAGATGTCGGGCATCACTCCGCCGCCACCGTAGATGGTGCGGCCGTTCAGGCGTGTGGTGTAGCGCAGCGAGTCGTTGAACTGGATGCTGTCCAGGCTGTAGTATTCGCCCTCGTTGTAACGGTCGAGCAGTTCATTCTCGTAGGCTTTCTTGTCACCGCGGTTATAGGGCTTCTGGATGCATCGACCACTGGGCGTGTAGTAGCGGGCAACTGTCAGGCGCATCATCGATCCATCGTCAAACTTGAACGGGCGTTGCACCAGACCTTTGCCGAAGGTCCGGCGTCCCACAATCACGGCTCGGTCCCAATCCTGCATGGCGCCGGCAAAGATTTCGGCTGCCGAAGCCGAGTACTGGTTGACGATGACGACCATGTGCAGGTCCTTGTATTCGCCCCAACCGTTGGCATTGGCTTCGGTGCGGGGTGAGTTATCACCCTCGGTGTAAACCATGAGCTGGCCGCGGTCCAGGAACTCGTTGCACATGTCGATGGCGGCGTTCAGATAACCGCCGCCGTTGTCGCTCAAGTCCATGATGAGTTGCGTCATGCCTTGCTTCTTGAGTTCCTTGAGGGCGTCCATCATCTCCTCGTGGGTCTTGGCGCCGAAGCGGGAGATGCGCAGGTAGCCTGTCTGTTCGTCGAGCATGTAGCTGGCATCGATGCTGTGGACGGGAATGTTGTCGCGCGTGATGCGGAAGGTGATCAACTCTTTCACACCGGGGCGTTTCACCTTGATGGTGACGTTGGTGCCTTTCTTGCCGCGCAGACGCTTCTGAATGTCGCTGTTCTTCATCTTGACACCGGCGATGATCGTGTCGTTCACATAGATGATGCGGTCGCCAGCCAGCACTCCCACACGCTCGCTGGGGCCGCCGGGAACGGTCTGAATGACATAGAGGGTGTCCTGATTCATGTTGAACTGGATGCCCACGCCACTGAACTCGCCCTGCAGCGGCTCTTCCAGCTCCTTGGTCTCCTTGGCATCGGTATAGGAAGAGTGGGGGTCAAGGCTCTCGAGCATGCCCTTGATGGCATCTTCGATGAGTTTGTCCTCATCCACCGAATCAACGTACAGGCTGGCGATGGCATACTCGGCATTGAGCAGCTTCTGCATCGCTTGAGGCATGGACATGGTGCGCTGGGCCGTGGTCGTGACAGACAGCGCCAGGCACATGGTAATGGCCAAAAATATCTTGTTCATATTGTTTTCAGTTTCTGTGTTGTGGGAAGTTGTGACATGTCGGCGCCTTTGGGCAGGTAGGGACTCACGTCTTGCCCGTAGCGCACCAGTTCGCGCACGATGCTGCTGCTGATGTGGCTGTACTCTGGCAAGGTATAGAGCAGGATGGTCTCGATGCCTGTCAGGTCGCGGTTCACCTCGGCCAGGTGCTTCTCGTTCTCGAAGTCCTGGATGAGCCGCACACCGCGCACGATGAACTGTGCACCCACCTCGCGCGCCACATCGACGGTCATGCCGGTGTAGGTGATGACTTCGACACGCGGGTCGTCTTTGAAGACGCTCTCGATCCACGCTTTGCGTTGCTCCATGGTCATGAACGCACGCTTGTCGGCATTCACGCCGATGGCGATGACAAACTTGTCGAACAGCGGCAACGCCCGCCTCACGATGGACTCGTGGCCGCAAGTGAATGGGTCGAACGACCCGGGAAACAGCGCCACGCGCTGGCCCTCGTTATTAATGCACTGTGATGTCTTCATCATCCTCGTTCACTAGGTTGTCAATAATGAAGTTCTGGCGCTCCATGGTGTTCTTGCCCATGAAGAAGGCGAGCATCTGCTTCACCGAGTCCTCCTTGCGCAGTGACACACGGTCGAGGCGCATGTCTGGGCCGATGAAGTCCTTGAACTCGTCGGGAGAGATTTCACCGAGGCCCTTGAATCGGGTGATCTCGGCATTGTCGCCCAACTTGTCGAGTGCCGCCAGTCGCTCCTCGTCGCTGTAGCAATAGTAGGTCTCCACCTTCTGGGGCTTGGCCTCACGTTTGTTGGTGCGCGTCTTGCGTTTGGCGTCCTTCTTGTTGAGCACGCGGAAGAGCGGTGTCTGCAGGATGTACAGGTGGCCCGTCTTGATAAGCTCGGGGCAGAACTGCAGGAAGTAGGTCAACAGCAACAGGCGGATGTGCATGCCGTCGACATCGGCATCGGTGGCGATGATGACCTTGTTGTAACGCAGGCCGTCGATGCCGTCCTCGATGTTCAATGCCGACTGCAGCATGGCGAACTCGGCATTGATAATGACCTTCTTGGGATCCATGCCGTAGGTGTTCAACGGCTTGCCTCGCAACGAGAAGACGGCTTGAGTCTCCACGTCACGAATCTTGGTGATGGAGCCGCTTGCGCTCAGACCCTCGGTGATGAAGATGGCACTCTCACCGCGGCGGTCGTTATCCTTGGGCGCGCGGGAATCGTTGAAGTGGATGCGGCAGTCGCGCAGCTTGTCGTTGTGCAGGGCTGCCTTCTTGACATTCTCGCGCACCTGCTTGCTCACGCCGGCGATGGCCTTGCGTTCGCGCTCGTTATCCTGAATCTTCTTGAGCAGCACCTCGGCGGTTTCGGGCGCCTTGTGCAGGTAGTCGTCCAGTTCCTTCTTGATAAAGTCGTTGATGTACTTGTAAATGGTTGGGCCGTCTTTCCACATGATGCTGCTGCCCAGCTTGATCTTGGTCTGGGACTCGAAGACGGGTTCCTCGACCTTGACACTGATGGCGGCGACAATGCCGTTGCGGATGTCGCTGTACTCGAAGTTCTTGCCGTAGAACTCCTTGATGGTCCTCGACAGTGCCTCGCGGAAGGCACTCTGGTGAGTGCCGCCCTGGGTCGTGTGCTGGCCGTTGACAAACGAGTAGAACTCTTCACCCAACTGTGCTGCATGGGTGATGACCACCTCGATGTCGTCGCCCGTGAAGTGCATGAGCGGGTACAACGGGTCGTTGGTCATGTTCTCCTTCACCAGGTCGCTCAAGCCGTTGCGTGAGTGGTACTTCTTGCCGTTGAACATGAGCGTGAGGCCCGTGTTCAGGTAAGAGTAGTTCTTGATCATCTGCTCGATGTACTCCTCGCGGAACTCGTAGTTCTTGAAGATGCCGGCATCGGGCTTGAAGCGCACGAGCGTGCCGTTCTCCTCGCCCTCGGCGGCGGCAACGATGCCGCTCTCCTCCTTGGCGATACCCTCGTTGTAGAGCACCGATGAGCACTGGCCGTCGCGCACGCTGCGGATGTAGAACTCGGTGGACAGGGCGTTCACCGCCTTGATGCCAACACCGTTCAATCCCACCGAGCGCTTGTAGGTCTGCGTGTCATACTTGGCACCGGTGTTCATCTTGGATGAAGCGTCCTTGACCTGATCCAAGGGGATGCCGCGGCCGTAGTCGCGGATGGTCACAGCGCCGTCCACGACGTCGATGTCGATGACAGGCTTGGCGTAGCCCGTGTTGAACTCGTCGATGCTGTTGTCGATAACCTCCTTGATGAGGACATACACGCCGTCATCGTTTTGTGAGCCGTCGCCCAGCTTGCCGATGTACATGCCGGGGCGCTGGCGGATGTGCTCGCGAGGTGAGAGCGTCACCAGACGGTCATAGCCGCCAAAGTCGCTGGCTCCCGCTTGTTGCTGGGTCGCATCATCCATGGGCTCTTCTATGATTTGATTCTCTTTGTCTTTTGACATTATTCTGGTTGTGATTTTTGCATTTTAACCTGCAAATTTACAAAAAATCCCGCAAACATCATGCCATTGGTCTTCAACAATAAGGTTTATTAACGATTTCGCCCGTTCTATCAAGTGGCTGTTTCAGTCAAAGACTACCGAAAACGGTAGTAATTGGTAAAATGGTCTTTTATTCCTATACATTATAATAATAATTTATTATCTTTGCCGAAATTACTCTAATAATGAATTAAACCTTAATTTATGGAAGATAATAAGTCCTTTAAACTTGTAATCGGTAATAAAGACAAAAGCCGATGGCGCGAGTTGCTTGATGAGATTGACAAGGGTAACGTCATTCCTGTACTTGGACCAGACTTGTTGACCGAACCTAAAGTCATCGACCCTGCAACCGGAAGGGTGGAGAACCTGCATCAACAGATCATTTCCTTTATCGCAGCAAGGACCAATGTGGAGTCAAAACCACGCACATTCTCGCAGTTGGTCTACGATGAGCATTATCGTCTTGCCGTTAACAGCAATCCCAAAGAAATCTACTCGCTGATCACTCAGATACTGGATAATCTGGAAATCATCGATGAGATAGACGGGAACCCGTCAAAGATGCTGATGGACCTGTTGGGCACCCGCAAGTTCCCGTTTGTCATCACGACCTCGTTCACCCCTGTGGTCGAAGACGCGATGAGAAAAATCTGGGGCGATGTTAATGTCATGAAATTCACCAACAACCCGTCGGACAGCAAGCCCGAGTGTGGCGGCGACATCCTGACCGACGAAGACTTGTTGCGCCCCACAGTATATTATATGTATGGTAAGTACTGCGACAACCATGAGAAATATGTGGTCACCGACAGTAACATGATGAAGTTTTGCAGCGCATGGTTGAAAGGTGATGGTGTGCCTAAGAATCTTTATGAGATTTTAAAGAGGAAGTATCTGCTCATTTTGGGCAATAACTATTCTGACTGGCTGTTCCGCTTCGTCTGGTATGGCTTGAGGGATACCACCGATGACATGAAGTCTGATTATGTGGTTAAGGAGATGCCCGAAGACGCTTTCAAGCAATTCCTGGAGCGTCTTGAGACCTTCTTCCAGGAAAATCCTGCCGAGGTGATCCAACGCATCAAGGAGGACATGGAAGCGCGCACCCTCAAGAAAACCGCTAAATCCTACAAGCATGACGTCTTCATTTCCTATTCCAGGACCGACAGCGAGATAGCCGCTAATCTGTATAACGCGTTAAAAGCCCTCAACCTTAATGTCTGGTTTGACAACACGAGCATCGAGAAGGCTGCTGACTGGGAGGACTCGATCACTCGTGGCATCCAGGATTCACGACTGTTCGTGCCAATCCTGACCAAGAATGTGGAGAAAGAGGCTATTGTTCCCCACGAATACCGCTCGGAGTGGAACATTGCCTCGAACTTGTCCCTCAAAATGGGAGGCCGCACTTTCATCATCCCGTTTGCCGAGAATGGCTTTGACTTCTACAGTAAGTTGACCAAACTGCCGCAAGCGTTTCTCAAGAAAAATGCGACATGGTTCACAAGCAGCGACGACACGAAAGAGATTGCCGAGGTAATCCTCAAAGAGATAGATCGGCTGAAACAAATAGAGAGCATATTGAAGTGAGATTTTTCTAGACACACCTTAACAAAAGAATGACCCTATGGCACTGAATATAAACGACAAAGGTATGAAAAATGAGCAGAATCCCTGGAAGGGACTGAACTTCTATAGCGAGGGTGAAGTGTTGTATGGCAGGGATCTGGAGATTCAAACCTTGTCCCGCTATATCATCAACAACACCCAGACGGTGCTTTATGGCAAGTCGGGCATCGGCAAGTCTTCGATCATCAATGCGGGAATATTTCCTGTTGCAAGGCTTGAGGGGCTGTACCCCGTGGCCCTGCGACTGAAACACGATGATAAGGATTTCTCGTCCTATATTCAACAAATCAAACAGGCCTTTGAGGACTCAGGCATCGGCAAGAAAGAATTGCTGCCCCCGGTCGATGAGGACCATGAATCCCTGTGGGAGTATCTGCACAGGCACCAGTTCTTCAACCCCGAGACTGAGCGGCCCGTCAGACCGTTGTTGGTCCTTGACCAGTTTGAGGAGATTTTCACGCTCCAGCGCAACGAGGCATTCAAGAAGGCGTTTTTCGCCGAGCTGGCCGATCTGATCAACGAGGTGACACCTCAATACATCATTGACGCCCAGAATGCCAAGAAGCAAAAGGATGAGCCCAAACCCAGTGGGGGATTCGTTCTGCGTTTCGACAAGAGTGACAGAATTGATTATGTCCATGAATCACTGTTCAATCTCGTCTTCGTCATCCGTGAGGATTTCCTCTCGTTCTTCGAGCGCTATTCGGCCTATATTCCCGCCATGAAATCCAATCGCTATGCGCTTCTCCCCATCAACGAAGAGCAGGCGGCCGATATTATCATGAAGCCCCAACCGGGCCTTGTCAGCAAGGACGTGGCGCAGTATATTATCCAAAAGGTCACCGGCAACACCGACTTCAAGTTGGACGGCATTCCCGAGATTGACGTCGATTCGGCGGTGCTCTCGCTATATCTGAGCCGTCTCTACCTCAAGAAGGGCGACAGCGACAGCATCTCTAAAGACCTGGTGGATGAGTTCAGCGACGATATCATCAAGGACTTCTACGAGGAGTCGGTGGCCGATATCCCCAATGAGGACATCGAGACAATCGAGGATCAGCTCTTGACCTATGACGGTCGCCGCAACAACGTGTCGCGCAACGACTTGACGAGTGAGGGCGTCTCAGAGGACACTCTCGAGAAACTCGTGCTTGAGCGCAAACTGTTGCGGCAGTTCAGCTATCAGGGAGACCTGCGTGTGGAGTTCATGCACGACATCCTGTGTCCCATTGTCGATGAGCGCATCAATCAGCGCGAATTGGCCAAGCAGAAGGAGCTCGAGCGATTGCAGCAAGAGGAAGAAAAGAAAAAGTATATCGAAGAGGAGCGCAAAAAACGCGAAGAAATCGAGAAGCGCGCCCAGGCCGAGAAAGAACGGCACGAAGAGGAGTCACAACGCATTAAGATTCTTAACCGTCGCCGGATCAAATGGCTCGTCGCTGCTGCACTGTCGCTCGCTGCAATACTGCTGGGATATTTAATACGCAATAAGTTAATCTATGCGCCGTACTCGTGCCTGTATGCCAATTTCACAACGGTGAATGGATGGCCTGTCGGCATCGGTGAGATTAATCCCAACGATAAAGCCGTTAAAGATAGCATGATTGTCTATTACCGGTTGACCCGGTATGGACGACTCAATCGCAACCCATTCCACAAGGTGGAAGTGATGTCATCGTTCGACCGTAAACCAACTACCAATAAGTTTATGGAATCCCCCGTGGTTGGTTTGTGGTCAACAGACCTTGACGGAGACGTTGCGGCTTCAGCTTTCGCTGAGAAACAGCTTAATACAGCTTACTGGCTGTTTAGTAGTGGCGATAGGGATGATGGAGCCGTTGGTAAATGCACCGCTTTTGACCTCGATGACAAAGAGTTGTACTCTATCCAGTATAACCGAGAGAACACCAATGCCAGTGTTAAAAGTGGTAAATATGTGCAATGGGCGGTGTTCTATGATGCGGCAGGCAAGCAGATGATGCTAAATAACAAGGGAATTGACCGTATGCGACAGACCATCAGCAACGGTGTCGTGACAAGTAACCTTTTCTTCACTTTGTTGGGAGTGCCACAGAGAAATACTAGTGGGGACTATGGCTACCAGTATGTGGTCAATGACAAGACACATCTCATCCAGGAACAGTATAGTATGGATAAGTTCGGCAATAGGATCGATAGTACTATCGTCCGCTACAATTATAATAATGACCGTTTGACAGGTTCATCCCTATGTGAAATTAGCCACCCTCGGCCAGAAATGATTGTTTATAAGTATAAGACTTATTGTGATACCTTGTCTTTCTATGAGAACGGCCGATTGGCTACCGGGTCTTTACATTTTGGCGCCAATAATGCTCTTAAGGTCATCAAGTATAACGAAAACCAACTTCCCGTCTTGAAGCAGTTGTATTCTAATGATTCGCTAATCATGTCGAGGAAGTATACTTATAAGTCAGGAGATAACCGTCCTCAAGAAATCAACATTCTAGAAGATGGCGTTTCTTATATTGAGAAGCATGAATATCTTCCCGATAGTACCGAGAAAGTATCCTTCTGGAGCAATAGGAAAAAGATATCTATATTAAGAACCAATGAGACTGGAGATGAGTTTAATTACCATAGTTGTGTGATATCTGTTCGCTCAGATGATAAATATATAATTAAAACAACCGAATACAGGGATATTTCAAATCAATTGGTATCTCCTGAACCTGATGATGCGTATGTGAATCAGTATTCAAAATATGAGAATTATAAGGATAGACAAACAGGTAATGATATTTTCAAGTATTATTATTACCGGAATGGTGGCATCTTCAAGTCAGAGTATTTTGAGTATGATGAATACGGAAACATGGTAGCTCAGGGTGTCGCTGGAATAGACCATACGCCCGTGCGGTGTGACAAATGGAGCTGGGAAGACCTGTGTTGCTATAAAATGAAAATACTCAAACCATTATATCAGTTTTCTAATGGTCGTTATTTTTACTCTTCTTTAAGTGGCGTTAACGAATTTGATGAACACTCGTTAATTTTGCTAAATAATAAAGGGAATTTCTTTCTTCTCTCTATTGTGGAGACTCCGATGGATTATTTCACTAAAGAGGAATTCTATTATAGTCAAAGAAAGATTATAACTGGTTTGTCTATGTCTGAAACGAGTATAGAGGGTTGCACGATGCGCTATTCTGCATTCTATGTGCACGTGTTATCAAGGAATGGCACACTCTATAAAGCTGGCCTCCGAGATGGTGATGTGATTGTCAGCATTAATAGCGTCAAGACGTTCCCTGCGTCTTCGGGTTCGATGGCACTGGTTAATCGTTTGATAGAATCTGGCGGATGTGAAGTCATCGTTGCACGAGCCGATATCAAAGCCAATAAGTATGTCATCCTCAAGAAAACAGTGGAAGCAGGCAATGGCAATGCCCATGTACATCAGATGGAGTTGACGAAAGAAGAAAACGACAAATTAACAAAATCAATATAGTTATGAAGTACTCATTATTGTTAAAACTATTAGCTCTGCTCATTATCAGCATTGGTGTTTGTCCTGACGCTTATTCTCAAGAAAGACGCCAAAAAAATGAGCAGTTTGGGTCTTTTGGAGGTGGAACGATAACCCAATCGAGCAGTAGTAAAAATAAAGGCCAGTCGCATTCGGCATCGTCTAAGAGTTCTTCGAGTGTGGACAAAAATGCTGGTGCTTCACAGGCACCCAATCCAAGTGCGCCAAGCCGTCCGCGAATTCAACCCGAAACTAAAGATGACAATAACGAATCGAGACAAACTACCGGTGAGGACAAAGCGTCAAAAGGTACCGCTTACTATGCTAGTGTCGTTAAAAAGAATGGCTGGCTAGTGGGTGTGGGCAAACCATTGACACTTGATCAGGCGCGACACTTGAATTGTTATTTCAAGTTGTCTCGCAAGAATTACGCTGGTAATTGGTGCTATGTGGAGGCCTTTAATGGTTATGGCGGCGTGCAGGAAAACCATGGCTTGATTCCATATTTAGTAAATCCGAATGATGATAATGACAAAGGCGCCAATAAAGACTGGCAGAAAAAGCTTCTTAATGTCTGTAAATGGGAAATTGTTGCCGATGCAAATGGTAAAACTGTTGTTCAGGAACGAGGCTTGGCTTCAGACAGTTCAATCGTTTACATCTTCCATCCATTGCAGATTTCGGATAAGGAATTTGTGGGCACCTATACAGACCAGTGGGGTGTGCCCGCTTTTTTCAGGACTGATGCCGATGGTGGAACGTCCAACTGTGCCAACGTTGTTCACATCGTGCGCGACGATAGAGGATATGAGGTGTTGACGAAATTCCTTGACACGGATGGTAATCCTGAAATCAACAAAGATGGAGCCTACATGACTCGAAGGGAATATGACAGCGATGGTCACAAAATCAGGGAAGAATCTTTAAACTTGCTGGGCGAGAGGATGAACGATGCTTGGGGAAATTGCGGTTGGAGGGCTGTTATCGCAAATGGTTATCAGGCAGAAGTCTATTATTTTGTCGCTGATGGACAACCTGTTCGCATTATAGGAATCAATGGCGGAAGCGATCAGGTTTATGGTAAACGATATGAATATGATAACTATGGGAGGGTGACATCGGTATCCTTCATCGATGCGAAGGGAGAGCCTGATACTAACCAGCATGGTGTGCATCGTATGAATTATGCTTATAATGAGCATGGGCAGAGGATTTCAATCACTTACTTGGACAAAGACGGAGTCCTTTGCCCCCGAGCTTTGAGGTCACCAGTTGCTCAAATTCTCAGAAAATATGATGAAAGAGGCTACCTGTTAAGCGATGAATACAAAGATAAAGACGGGAACTATGTATTATCTTATGATGGCTATTGTAAACGGGTTGACGTGTTTGATGATGAAATCCGGGTTTCACAGATACAGTATGTTCCTGATGCACAGGGCTCAGGTATTCATAAATCATTTGAATATACCCGAGACAACATGGGCAACAAAACTAGGGTTTGGTATGACAAGGGATATCAGCGCATTGATTCGGTAGACTCAAAACAACGCACGACACAGATAGCATACTACGACTTGGATGGCAAACCTAGAAAGTGGGATGGCTATTACAAGAACATTATCAAGTATGATGAATTGAACAATATCTATGAGGACTATTATATTGATGCGGATGGCGATACCTATTATAATGAAGATGAGGGGTACTCATCCCTCAAGGTGATCAAAGATACTACAAATTGGCTCAAGACTAAATACCAGTATTATCATTCCTATATCAGATATGCTTATCATCAAAGATTTGACAAAGATTTTGATCATATCTTGCAGCAATGGGACATTACCCCCTATGGTGAGCGCGCACGTGTGGGGTGGTCTAATGTTTTGGCCTATTCTCAACAGGTGGATTATAGCCTTTATGATAAACAAAGGACTTCTTCGTGTCATAATGAATTTGAAGAACCGTCCTATTCAAGAACGCTTGGCGATTCCGAGGAGGCCTATTATATTTACGATATAAAAAATGAGCGATATTTCGATGAATTTGGCAATGAGATTCCAAGCGACTCAATGGCCTCATTCATTGAGCAATTACCACGCGTTTATTGCATTGAGGTGACTGATACGGCAGTGGCTTATCCTTTGGGTCTGCGCAATGGCGACGTCATCATTCAATATGGTGACTGGCTTGCTGGCAACGATTTGAATACAGGCATGGATGAGTTTTATGTCGAAGCCATTCTTCAAGCGAACAATTACAAGGGCATCACCTTGTTGCGTCATCATCCCGAAACAAAGTCCAGCGAGATTGTCACCCGCATGCTGCCATCCGGCAAAACCTCTGACCTCGGTTTCTATCCTCATAAGATCTATTACACGCAGCGTGAGGCTGAACGCCTATACAAGACTTGTGAACAATATTCCGTTGCACTCAATGAACGATCAACTCGAGGCGATACCACGGTATTGATGGCGTTGCAGAACAAGGGCTCTTTAATCTCGACAATATATTACCATGTGAAAAAGTATTTGAACAGAGATCCGGCTTTTCTGTTGTATTTAAGTGAAAAATATGGAGCTGCGGATTTGGATATCTGGTCCGTGAGGAGGAATTCGATAGCGGATTGGGAATCGCAGCGGATGTTCAATCCCAAGTTCTCTGGTTATACGACGATATGCCTGACGCATGATTTGGAGGATCTCCAAACAATCATAAAAAAAGATAAGGGCAATAATGGCTTGCAGATAGTACCCATTAAGGTGAGCCATGATGTGTTTCAGCGTCTGATGAACTGCTACGAAGCTCATGTTGATGAAATGCCTGACGACGTGACCATGGCTGAGTATCGTATGATGGCTAGCCCGGATATCTCTGAAAAGCAATTGTATGGCAAATGGAATGCTAACATTCAGATGGACGATGATGGTGACTTTTTTGTGAACATCACTTTGAATTTTGATAAGAAGGCTGGAAATACAGTTGGAGTGGATGTGTTATTTTCTTGGAAGCTCACTGACGGCGTTTTAGATTTGTTGTGCGCGTCCTCGGCATTATGGAATTTGGAAGGCGTTTGCCTTGATTTCGATTTCGCTGGTGATACTCAGACCGAAGTCAAGCTATTAGATTTAAGTGAGAGTGTGTCGGAATCAGACATGACTGAGATACAAGAGAGTGTTGACGGCATTCGGTCGTCGCTAGCCGAGAACTTCCACTTCGGACGTTTCTTGGACGAGAGTAGTTTCATCATAACCGACCTGACCAAGGACAAGATGGTGGTCAGGAATGGCACCAAGACAATCACTTTCACGAAAATCAAGTAGTTGACAGTAATGAGAATTTATAGCAAACCGTTGTTGCTGGCCGTTGTGGCCGTGATTGTGTCGCTCACGTCCTGTGACACGAAGTCGTCGGTGGAATACAATATCCACAACATCACCAGCGACACTGTGACGATCTCGTTCCACAAGGAGATCATGACCTCACCCTATCAGGGCTTTGACGTTGAGGAGAATGACAGCGTGACAACACACTACGGCGACAGCGCCACCGTGGCCCTGTTGGCACCCAATCAGCACTTGAAGGTGCACAGGCAATGGGATGGGCTGTACCGCGAGGAGCAAGTGGTCCATGCATGGAAGTATATCCAGTCCATCAAGGTGGGCGAAACTGAGGTTGAGCCGACCAAGTGGGACAACGAGTCGGCATGGAGCCACCGGACGAAAGGCGGCGGCAACTTCTCTAAAGAAGAATTCCACTACTACGACTTGTGGTTCAAGTGAATGAGGACAAGAGAACAGCGAGATTAACACAACCGGATAAAGTGAGGGCCCGCCATCATCGGCGAGCCCTCACTACATTAAACAAAAGGGTTGTTCTTGCTGATAATCCTTTACGGGAATTATCTCATTACCTTGGTGGTGGTGATGGAGCCATCGTTGTAACGAACGACAACGATGTTCATGCCATTGAACGGCTCACTTGACTGCATGCCAAGGGTATTGACGTAGGTCACATCAACCACCTGCTTGCCGCCGAGGATTTCCATTACGGCTGTCGGCAGGTCGAAGTTACCCTCGCTGCCACCCTCGGAGTAGGCATAGCCGCCCTCGCCGTCACGCAGGCCCTTGCTGCTACCTGCTCCCTTTTGGTAGTAAGCACGCACCACAATCTCGATGTGAGCACCTACGCTAGGCGCACCGAAGGCGTTCTGCAACTTGTAGTCGTCATCAGGGTTCTGGTGGGCTTCCCATTCTTCACCGATGATGATTTCCTCAGGAATCTGCTCATCGCTCTGGAAGATCTTTTCTCCCAGCAGATAAGGATTGCTGAGCTTGGTGGTGCCGACAATTGCGCCGTCCACGCGGGTAAAGTCGTAGGCTTCATCACTCAGTAGCCATGCGCGGATGATATAGGGTACATGCGAAATGCCGTCCAACGCGTCAGAAATGACGTGGATGATGGGCGTGTAAACGCAGTATTCCACACCTTCCTGAGTCCAGTGGCCGCCTTGTCTCTCAGAGCTCTTGCTGCCCGTGATGCTCACGTAAAGGTCGATATAGTCAGTTTCTTTCTCCGAATAGGGCGCACCATAGGTGTTGTCCTGAGTGATTACACCGTTAGCAAAGGTCACGGGTACATAGTAGACGATGGGACTGATAGAGGGAGCCTCGTCGGTCATGGGGAACCACATCTCGGTCTCGTCAGTCAGGAAAGTCTTCTCGGTTGCACCTGACACATACTTGTCACCCTGGTGCTGAGCCGTCGAGGCAACTTCCCATGTGCCGTTACCACCGTCACGATGCATCAGGTTGTAATGAGTGATGCGCTCGTCGCTCTTCACAAGGATTTCTAGTTCGTCACCTGCATCGTCATATGCGAGCTGGCGATTCACGTCATCATAGACTTGCTGCTGAGTGAAAATGTATTGGTCGGAGCCACCAACATGGGTATCGCTGTGGAAAGCAGGCACCTCGACAGTGTTACTGGTCAGCGTGTTGTTTACCACGATTCCGTTACCGGTAACAGTTACCGTAAAGGTCTGGTCACCAATGGTTACAGTGAACGAGCCGCTGTGGGGACCCTCGTCAGTCGGGGTGTAGGTCACCGTCAAGTCAAGCGTGCCGCCAGGCAGAATGTTACCCGAACCATTCATGGTAAACTCGGCAGGCAGATTCGTCGTGTCGATGACAGGCGTGAAGTTCAACGTACCCGTGTTGCTCACGGTCACCGTCTGTTCTTCACTCTTGCCGATAGGCACGTCGTTATAGGTCAACTCGTTAGGACTGACAAGACCGGCTACATAGGGCGCTTCCCAAGTAAAGGTCACCTTGGGGAGGAACTGCAGACGTGTACCACCGCCTGTATATCGGCCATAATTGTTGAGGTTCGTACCATAGGAGTAGAACGAAGTGTAACCACCTGGATTCACACCATAGAATCGGGTTGTGCTATTAGTGTTGGTTTGGGTAACCTCAAAGTCGACTACCAGATTGCCACCAGTGTACTCAAATGGTTGGTCAAAATTGATAATCAGTTCTGTGCCGCCGCTGACAGCCGCTTGTCCAGTCTTCACTGTTGTGAGTCCTGTGATGCGAGCATAGTTGCGGTTGGGATAGGTGTTTGTTGTGGTAGTACCCACCGATACATTAAACGCGCCACCCGAGAAGTTAATGCGCTCAGCGTAGAACTTCATCGACGTGATTTTCTTGCCTTGAATCTCGGTCAGCATGCTTGCAGGATAAATCATTTGGTTAATCTGCTTGTTGGCATACTGATTACCATAGATGGGCAAGTAAGTGTTGGTGGTGGTTCCGTCGGCGACCGTAGCGTCGGTCACCTCGACGGCCGAGCCATACACGTTTACGGTGTAGGTGTCATTGCCGATGGCAATGGTGAAGGAGCCGTTGTTGGTACCAACAGCCGTGGGTGAGTAAGTCACATTCACATTGAGCGAGCCGCCGACGGCAACCTCACTGCCGGTGATGGTGCCCTTGGCGCCACCGCCCAGGGTCACACTATAGGTGGCGGGCAGATTGTCGGTATTGATGACAGGCGTGAAGGCCATGGTGCCGGTGTTGGCAATGGTCACGCTCTTGACAACGGTATTGTTGACAGCAGTGCCCATGAACTCCAGCGAGGTGGGATTGACAGTAGCAGCGATGTAGGGAGCCTCGCCAGTACCGGTGACGGTGTAGGTGAAACTGATGTCGTTGCTCTCGCTGGCTGTGATGGTCAGCGTCTCATTGTAGTTGCCCTCCTGGGTGGGATTGAAGGTCACGGTAATCGTGCGGCTCTCACCAGGAGCAAGCGGCGACTGGTCATAGCTGGCGCTGAATGGTGCGTCAACGTTCACCACGGGCGTGAAGGGTTGGCTGCCCTCGTTGGTGATGGTGATAGTCTTGGTCACCGTGTTGCCAGTCGTCACGGTGCCGTAGGCCAGGGTGCCCTCGGCAGGATTGACGCTGGCATCGTAGGGTGCGGGTGCCTGAATGCACGAACCGGTTAATGCCACGGTCACATCATCGGCAATGGTGAGTGTGGCCTGGTCATTGGCACTCACGACAGTTGGGGCGTAGGTAATCGTGATGGTTACCGTGCCGCCACCTGCAGCAACATTGCCGTTGTTGGTGATGGCAGTCACGCTGAACGGTGTGCCGCTCAGGCTGGCGTTAAGGCCAGCGATGGTCAGGTGCAGTGCCTGGTCGGTCGTGTTGGTCACCACTACGGTCTTGGACTCGGTGCTGCCGGCCCAGAACTCACTGCCGCCAAAGGTCAGTTCGGTCGGGTCAACGGTAATCTTGCCGCCTTTCATGTTCAGGATGTATTCAATACCTGCCAGGGCATCAATCTTACCATTGCCAAAGTGGCTGGCGTGGGCTCCGTTGGTCCACTGGTCATGGATAGCGGTCTCCTTCATGATTTCCTTCACGTCGCTCATCGTCAGGTCGATGCCCTCGTCCTGTGCGGCTTGGAACCACAGGGCGACGATACCGGCAACGGCGGGTGTAGCCATCGAAGTACCTGACATCTCACCGTAGGGTGAGTTCGCATTGTTCACGGTCACGGTGCCGTGATCGTTTGCCGACACATAGTGGTTTAAACCCGAGATAATCACCTCGCCAGGAGCTGTAATCCAGGGGTGCATGACGCCCTGGGGACCGACACCCTCAACACTGTAGCTCGAGAAGTCCGAGATGTCGCCAGTGCTGTTTTCTCCGTTCCAGGTCACATAAGAGCCCACCGAGATGACATTGGGGTTCATCGGCTCGTCGCTCATACTCAGGTCATCGGTACCATTCTGCCAATTGTGGCCATTGGTGCTGGTATATCCAGTCAGGTAAGTCCAGTCACCGCCAAAGATGTCGATGATGTTACTGGAACCGCCGATGGGGTAGGCCTCGATGGCGAACACATAGTTGCTTGTGGTCTTGGCGTTAGGTGCATAGAACAGCGCCATGTGCTTGCCGTTGGATGACACGTAGTCAAAGTAGACATACAGCGTCATATTCAAACCGGCCAGCGTCACCGAGTTTTGGGCACCGTTGTTGGTGCTGGTGTAGGTGTAGCTCTGGTTTAAGGCACCGGTATTCTTGTTGATGACATGAATCTTGACGCCAATGCCTTGTGCATTGGCGGCTCGGGTCCATGCCACAGCCTGGATGCCACTATAGTACTGATAGCCATAATAGTTCTCAAGCAAGGGGTCCGAGCGGACGATAGTGCCAACGGGCGACGCCTCTGTTGATGCGCCCGTCACGTAGCGTCCACCGCCCTGTCCACCGATGGCCATTCCTGCCTCGTTACCCGAAGCGAACAGGCAGATGCGGTTAGGATGGCTGTCGCCGAAGTATTGTCCGAGCACATCGGCCATGTCCGAGTAGCCGTCGCGGGAATAAACTGCACTGGACCAGCTGTTGCTCACTACCAGGGGCTTGCCCTGTTGGTCGGCATAATTACACATCCTTTGGAAAGCGTTCATCACATAGGTCGTCGCCAACTGCGTGCCGGCCAGGAACATGTCGGCACCGGGTGCCATACCGCCGTAGGTGGCATTGGCATGATTGTCGGTGACGGTGACGTTGGTACCGCTCACAATGACACTCGAGCCACCGGCAATGGTGCTGGTATGCGTGCCGTGGTCCTCGCCGGTGTCGTCGGTCGTTGGCAGCGTGCCGCTGCCTGTCCAGTCGGCAGTCACTCGGGAGCCGTTATAGCAGTAGGCACCCTTGATGCGCGAGTTGCCGTTCTTGTCCTTGAAGGCGCCATGCTGGTAGTCGATACCGTCTTCAATCACACCCAGAATCACACCTGTACCGTCATACATGAGTTGCAATCCGGCGTTGACGGCGTCGTTGCTCAGCGTGAGCACGTCATCCACATTGGTGGCTTGACGAGTACGCTTGGTCAACGGCTTCAGGTAGGAGGCAACGTTGATTCTTGTCACGCCCTCGATGGCGGCCACCTCGTCTATCATGTCTATCGGGATAAGGGTGGTGAGCAGGCCATTGTCAAACGTGCATTGCACGATAACGCCCTTGCTCTCGAGGTCGGCCAAGCTGCTCTCGTCGGCGATGCGTACTGTAGCCGAAATATAGACCTTGCCGTCGATGGTGTCAGGAGTGACGATGGGACGGCGCACCTTGGGAAGCGGCCTCATGCCAGGGCTCGTGGTCTTGGTGGGTAGGGGAGCTAGTTCATCAAAATTGATGTTTCCCTCCATCTCGTCAAGGAACATCTGGGTCGTCACCGACATCTTGTTGATATAGGGAACGCCCTGGCTCCACGCTGTCACACTCATGGCCAAGAAACCGAGCAGCAGCGCATATCGTAATTTTTTAACTATCGTTTTCATGTCAAAATGGATTATTTGTCGTTAAGTGTTACGTTTGTAATACGCTCTTTTTGGCTGTTGGCAATGGGCTTGGCAACATTCAATTTGTCATATCGGCTGTTTGACATGAATGTCTTATTGTTGTTACCCTGAACGGGTGCATTCAGTGCACCGCTATTGCCGCTGCTGATCATGATGCGGGCGATATCAGCCGAATAGGTCTCTCCGTTAGATTTAAACTCAATGACGCCATTAGCTGTTACAGGAACCGTCCATGAGTGGGTCGAGCCAGCGGTGAAAGTGTATTCCTCATTATTGATGATGAGGATGCCAGCACCGTCACTGCCAGTGCTTGAGGTCACAGTCACAGTTACGCTTGTGCCCATGAAAGATGCAGGCATCGTGTAAATGATGGCGCCATAGTACTCGATGTACATGCTGATAATGCCACTGCTGGAGTAGGCTTGACATGCGTTGAAGTTCCAACCGTTGTGGCCCGTCATTGATGCCGAGGCGGGATTACTTGTTGTGCAGGCCGTGAAGTCGGCACTGGCATAGAAGTTCGTCCCTGCTGAGCTAGGTATCTCCACATTAGCGTCAAATGTCATGCCATAGGAGTAGCTCTCAGGATGGGTGTTGCTGGCCGTGCTCTCGTTGAAGCTGTCTATAATATTGCCCAGGCCGTAGAGGTCAACCGTGTCGTTGGGATTGTAACTGCGGCTCTGTCCAATAGCTGTGGGCGATGACCAATTGCTGCCATCCCAATAACTAACGGTGGATGTCACATCAACAGAGGGAATGAATGAAGTAGGCACATAACTGAATTCTATCCAGGCAATGTCGGGTGAATAAGTGAGACTAGAACTATTAGCACCAAGGAGCATAATGACATCACCACTATTCATTCCAGTGAAAACATATTCAGAGACATAGCCGGTAGTGGCTCTTGCGACCACCGACCAGCCAGCACTATTGACGTTCGCTGCCCAATAACCGCCACTGGCATCAGGGCCTACTAATATGCTCATCTTGATGGAAGCATTACTGTAGCCTTGGGGGATAGTGAATGTCAAACCGTCAGTTGCTTGGATGTAGGCACAGCCGTTGGTCTGCCACACCAGACCTTGACCATCGGCGCTGGTTCCCCAGTTAGGACTGATACCAGCGAGATCTGCTTGTGTGATGTAAGTGTTACTTGATGGTGCCGAAGATCCGTCCCCATAGAAATCAAGTCCATCGATGAAAGTTTCTTCTGGAGTGATCTTTGTGGCACTCAGGTTCACGCGGGCCACCTCGGCGTTGCCGCCCAGGTCATCGCTGCGGTGCAGGACAATCATGTTGTCACCCTGGTTGAGCATTCCTGCTGTGAGCAGGTAGTTGCCGTTGGACTGTGTAAGTCGCAACGTGTTCTCATATAGGTTCAGTTGCTGGTCGATGTCAAATGTGCTTTTGTTATCGACAAGCGTCAGTTTCATGCGTTGGGCCGGAGTCTCGGTCGGTGACTCTTGCGCAAACGCATTTGTCCAGCCTGTCGCCAGCAACAGGCTGCACATCTTAATTAAAATGGTTTTTTTCATTGTTGAAATATTTATATATACTTGTGGTTCAAGTTATGTCAGAGACTCTTCTGGACACTATCAAGGGTATCGGTTAATTGTCACGATTATGATAAGTTTTAGATGGTGGTCTCTTTGACAAAAACAATTATTGCCGGGTTTGTGCATATACTTGAATTTCAGCTGCAAATGTACAAATATTTTTGAATATAAAAATTTTTTGGTAAAAATAATTGAATACCCTGTCTCTCCAGACAAGGTCTTTCGCGGCCATCAACAAACAGTGAAGGCCCGCCATCATCGGCGAGCCCTCACTAAATGAAACAAAAGGGTTATTGTTTGTGGATAATCTCTCTAGCGATTATCTCATCACCTTGGTGGTGATGGTCGAGCCATCGCTGTAGCGGGTAACGACAATGTTCAGGCCGTCGAACGGCTTGTCGCTCTGCATACCCTGAGCGTTGACGTAGGTGCGGCTTACCACCTCACCATTGATGACGAACTCGTGCACATAGGTTGAGGGATCGTCGGGAGTTGCTCCAGGAGACTCTGAACCGTTACCGGGACGGGCATCGCCATCACGGTTAGCGTTCCAACCCTCTACCATGTAGTAGAAGCGGACGTAAACCGTCAGATCTTCACTGTTCAAATCGAAGGGCGCACCGAACATGATGTTACCTTCCCAACCGGGATTGGATGAGGTGGGCGTGTCTTCATTGATTTCCTTGTTGAAGAACAAGTCGCTGCTACTCCAGGTGCCAGTGCTTGCATCGAAGCTGCCGACGCAGTACTTGCCCTCAATGAGACCTCCATCACTCAGACCGATGCGAACGCCAGTCTCGGGATCTAATACCGGAACGAACTTACGCAGGTTATCACCTTCAACAAACACACGGAACATATAGGGTTCGTAGTTGATGTTCGTGATTTCGGGATTAGGCATAGTACCCTGTGCGCTCACGCCCATGAAGTACAGGGTGTACAGCTGACCATCAACAGTCCAACTGGTGGACGGGTTGGGAGCTTCATTGGCAGTGCCTGCATTGATTACCTGCTTCTGGAGCGACGGCTTGCCCTGGATCTCTACCTGGCCGACTGCTGTCTTCCAGATGGGAGCACCATAGGTGTTGTCCAGACCGTCGTCCTCGAAGTAGCGGCGCTCGACACCCCAAGTAGATACCATGGGAGCATAGGTCATGAAGCTTGTTGTACCACCTGTCATGATCGGAGTGGAGGCATCATAGTAGTGATGCGTCTCAGCAGGATTATAATGTGCACCCAAGTTGGGTGAGGTCTGCTCCATCTCTTCATACATACCGATGTTCTTCATATACTGCAACTTGGTGAGATAAGGATCCTCAATTGTGGGAGCTGCATCCTTCTTGCCCTTCATCTCGAAGTACAGAATATCGGGGTTCTCATTGTCCAGATCCATCTCCACGTCGGCACTGAGGACATTCAAAGTGAGACCGGCATCGGTATCGCCGTCAATCTCAGCCTTAGTGTAGTAGCCATTGACTTTAGCCTTGGTCTTCTGAATCCTGACATCGGGTTTACCACTCACTTTAGGATCACCCACTTCAGGCTCATACTTTAGCACGTAGCCGTAGGCTTCAGGATGCTTGTTGTCATCGGGAATCTCTTCCTTGAACTGGTCAACCATCAGCAAGTGCAGACGCAGCAGACCGCCCTGTATTGCTGTCGAGGCTGCATAGCTGGCTGTTAGGTTAACAGTAACAGTGCTAACTTCTCCGTTGCCGCTGGTGATGGTCAGCGTGCCGGTAGCGTTGGGGTCGGTGCCGTTATAGGTTACCGTAACGGTGGTGCCGGCATTGGCATCGGCAGCGGTGATGGTCGTGGGCGATACGCTGAAGCCCGTGCCACTCACGCTGACGCTTAAGTCTGCAGTCAGGTTGTTGCCGCTAACGTTGACGGTCGTGCTCGCGCCAAAACCATCGTTAGTACCTACGTTGACAGTAGAGCCGTTTGTCGGAGCTGTCAACTCAGGTTCGGTGGATGATGTGGAATGACGCATAATCAGTTGGATTGCAATATCGCCACCGATGTAAGACGACATATTATAGAAACCACTATTCCAGTACATCCTGTCCATATGTGAAGTGCTGCTGGAATTATAAGCGACAGGCGTCTTATTCATGGTTGAACTAGTGTTTGGCTGATAATACTCGTATCCTAACCAGAAACTAACAATAGAGTCTGGGAATGTGAACTCGATAGGTGTATCCAAACGGTACTCATGCCATCCCGATGTCGTAAATTCTTCAGGATACCCCTCGTCATCAGCAAGAACCCATTGAATCAAGTTATCGGATGAAAGATATGTCTCACTCATGGGGAAGATAAACACGTCGTAAACATATGCATTTCCAATAGTGGCAAAACGATAACCAACGATCTCATCACCAAGATAATCTTGGTACTCCGATAATGCCATGTCGACACCAATCATGATGGCCGCTGCACTTGAGAGATTTGAGACGTTGTTGGTCAACCCCCATCCAGTACTGTTATAAGCATCAGAGGTATAAGGACCAAGGATGTATTCACCCTCACCTAAGTTGGCCTTGAGAGGAGCTTTAGACATAGTATTGCCGTTCATCATTGAAGATGTGGCCTTCTGTGCCATAAATGATGACGGAAAATCGCAGAAACTCTTGTTATAGTTTAACGGAGTCTTTTGTGCCTTGGCGGCAATTTGCGCATTAAGCGACATCGAAAGCAGCGTAATGGCTGCCAGAATCATATATATCTTTTTCATCGCTTATTTCGTGTTTAGTTGTTAATAGAAGCTTTGCTGTTAACATCCTTGACGGATTTTGAGGGATTATCCTTTTCGTCGTGCCTGGGAGCTGCTGCGGGCGAGATGGGATTCTCGGTAGTACCCCAGGTGTAGGTGGTCGCTACGTTGGTCACAGACTGTGACTTATCGTTGACCTCGATGCGTCCCACATGGCCACCGTCGGTATAAGCCACGATTTCTACCGTGAGGTTGGTGTAGGCGGGATTGTTCAGCATGTTGGGGATGTAGATGTAACCGCCACCCTCCATGTAGCAAACCTTCTCTCCTGAGGAGGTCACGATGTAAGGCATCATCTTGGAACCGGGTGAGGTCTCCCATCCGTTGGGCAGGTTGGGATTGTCGGTGTCAACGTTGGCGCTGCTGGAATACCATTCATACAGCACATCGTTGCCGTTCTTAATGATGATGGACTTGAAGTTCACGAAGTAGCCGTTGGGCCAGATAACGAGGTCACCGTTACCCTTGACACGGATCCATCCCTCATCGGGAATATCCATTGCCGCACGTTCGTACTTGGACTCCAGAATATCCTGATTGTCTTCGTAGGTGATGGTGTAATGTACCCTATCGGCATATACCTGATCGAATGTAATGGTAGCCACCTTCTCTTCGGGCTGAGCAACGCCTTCCTTGATAGCCCAGCGGTACAGGTTGAACTGTCTCATCTGAGGCAGCGGAGTGGTAGGATCATCAGCATTGTAGCCGGTGATATTAGACACAGTCAGTCCGTTGTAGATGTCCTCGTTGACAACGGTCAGGAAGTTGCGATAGTAGTTAGCCATGTCGGCAACGTCAAAGTCACTCTCGTGGTGGTCAAGTTCAAGACCCACAAAGTCGTCCCAACCGGGGATGACCACGCCGTCGATGTTGCTGACGGCAACGAACTGATCATGCTCAGCATCATCGGGGCTACCATAGACAATGTAGTCTATGGTGTAGCTGTAGCTGAACTGCTCTACGTAATAAACGAGGGAGGTCTGTCCGGTCTCACCGTCAACGGTGGTGTAACCCTCTACCACGAGATACTTACGCTCGCCAGTCTCTGGATCCCAGTAATAAACGGTATAGGTCTGCGGCACTTCATGACCCGTCATCTCGTTCAGTGACGATACCCAGGTAAGGGTAACCTTGTAGTTCTTATTGCCAGGTTCCTGGGTCAATGCAATATCAGTTCTGGGCTCGGCTTCAGCCTCCAGGGTAATTTTGTAGAGACCTACCTTGGGAGCATAGTTCTGATTGTACTGTGCGTACCAGAAGGAGTAGTTCGAAGCATTCCATAATTGCAGCATTGGATTAAATGATGGATTGCCGTCGGTACTTTCGCTTTGGTAAGCATTAGTGATGCGTCCATCAACATTATATGGTCCATAGGTGGTGCCTTCATAATCAATAGTGAACACATCGGTCCAGTACTTCAGGCGGTAGTCGGGGATAAAGAAGTTCATACCGGTCATGGCGTAGGGTGTCTCGCCCTCGTTGCCTGACATGGAGAACTGGTGTCCAAGTTCAATCACCGAGCGACAATCGTGAATAACGGGATAGACGTTACCTTCCATCATCTTACTGTAGAAGTCGGTAGTCTCATCACCTGATGCGCCTGTAGTGGGACTGAACTGTTCAAACATGTGCCTGAAGGGAACTAATTCACCGCACAGGTGCTGATTAAGAATCTCCCTCTCAATCACCACATCGGGTTTTTGGCGAGCCTGGCCCTTGCCCAAGAAGAAGAACTTGTTGTAAGTGCCTTCAGCGTTAAACAAGGTACCAATCGTGTAGTCACTACCTTCACCAATGCGCATACCATCAGTCAACAGTTTGATTGAGTCAACATTATTGGCGAGGTATTCAATAATTTCGTTCGGCGTCTCATAATAGGCATTATCAAAGTCGTAGTTGTAGTTTTCTTCAGGTGTGGTATGATTTTTAACTGCTACGATGAGTACGGTGTAACCCTCCTGATTGGGCTTATAATAGTCGGGGTCATACTCAGTGTGGGCATACGACTTGGCGTTGATGGTCCACTCATAGCTCGTTCCTGTATAAGTGCTGACATCTACTGAGGTGGGGTTAAAGTCATTCACAGTAATTGATTGGCCATCGTCGTCACTAGTGGCTGTAATAACCAAGCGGACACTGCTGTGACCAGCCAATAAGTAATTAGGAATAGTAATGGTACCAGGCTCATTCTCACCACCTAAGTATCCATAATTATAGGTTGTGTTATTATTGGTTGTAGACCATCTGAAAAGGGAGTATTCTGAGTCCCAACCAAAAGGCAGGTCAAATATCTCATAAGTTGTGCCCTCATATACGACCGAAGTATATGAGCCGTTGGCATCCCAACTAGTCAGAACATTGTTGTTCTCATCATAAACTGTGATGCTACGATAGAGTACGTTGTAGCCCGAAGCCGTGATATTGATTTCACCAACCTGATAGGTCGGATCATACTGAATCACTCTTTCAGTTGTGTAGCCAAAGGTAGCCTGAGGCAGGAAACGAGAGCGAGAAGGATTATTAGTACCATAAGAATAAATACTCTGATAAACGTTAGTGCCTAACTGAACACCGTAGAAAGAAGAGTTTCTACCCCAGGTTCCGGCCGTTGTTTCTAACTGTACCAGCAGGTTGTTGCCAGTGTAGGTAAACGGTTGGTCAAAGGTGATGGTCCATTCGGTCAGGCTGGAGTTAGCAGTAATACTTCCTGTTTCAGCGACCTGGGTCAAATCGCTTGCAGTAATCAGACTTGTAGAGCTGAAAGTGCTGGTCGTCGTGTTACCTAATGACAACTTGACATTGCCGCCTGAGAAAGTGATACCATTACGGGGGTAGAAAGTGATTGACGTAATCTTGGTGCCAGCCTGGAGACCTAGCTGTGAAGCCGTGTAAATCAGCTGATTTTTCTGATTATAATCGTAGTTCATGCCATATATCGGCAAGTATGTATAGCCAGAGGCTGTTGATGTTCCTTCAGCTACGGTTTTAGAACTGGTCGTGGGTATGGTGACTGAGTTTGTGATTCCGCCAGAGAGTTCGGCACCAGTGATGTTCCAACCGCCTTCAACAGCGCCGTAGTACACCTTGCGCTCACGCTCATCATTCATGGTGTAAGCGCTGTAGTAAGGTCCGGGGAAGTTCTTGTTGGTATAGACTTCGCGCAACAGTGCATACATCTGTTCGGGCTTGGTAGCCACATCAGTAGCCTTGCTGGTGTGGGAGCCCTCAGCGTCAGTCCACGTGTAAGTAATAGCGTCGGCATCGGCCTTGCTAATCGATTTCATGTCGAGCTCTTGGCCAGCACGCTGCGGAGCGTTCGCCTGAGTGCCAAGTCTTTGTGGCATGACTGTTGAGTGTGAGTGAGTGCGAACTCCTGAGCCAATGGACTTCGCAGACTCTAGCATGATCGGTTGGGGCTTCACGGCAGCTTTCATGAACTGCTTCACGGGAGCCTCAGCAGGCAAGCTTTGTGCCTGCGCATCGTTAGTCCAGCCCATCGCTAGCAACAGGCCGAACATGATACAGTAAATAAATTTTCTCATGTCTGTTAATAAATTATTAAAACTTTAAATGTAAGAAACACAGCTATAAAGTCACACCTTAACAGTTACATTATACTTGAATCCCACAGTAATTGGTTACGGTGTGCCTTTTTTAATATATGTATGCAAAAGTAATGTTTTCGTCAGAAGTGCCAATTCATTTTTGAATGATTTTCTGATGAAGGTACAAAAAATCATTATATTCAGTAGTGTTTTTGAATTTATTTTAACCTTTTTCGGTAAAAATCCAAGAGAGCTTGCTAAATATTAATTTGCATGAATATAATTGTTTTAAACTAAAGAGTATGCCGAATGTCATGGTTCCAAGCGACATTCATAATCAACGAGTTGCGCTAATTAATTATCGTTTTTTTGTGTGATTGTGAAAATCGTAGTTTGAAGTGTAGGTGTGACATAGCAAGGCGCCTGTCCCGTGGGGTGGGGCAGGCGCCTTGTGGTTTGGGGTAGGCTAGTGTCTGTCAGGCGATTAAAGCTTTGCAGCTATCGCTGCGGCGATAGCCTGCATCTCCTCGGCTGGAAGGGTCAATTTGGGACCGCCAAAAGCCATGTCCTTCTCGCTCTGCATGGGCACGAGGTGGATGTGGCAATGGGGAACCTCAAGACCGAGCACACCGATGCCGATGCGCTTGCAGGGCACTGCCTGCTCGAGCGCCATGGCGACCTTGCGGGCGAAAGCCCAAAGTCCGGCATACTCTTCCTCGTCGAGGTCGAACATGTAGTTCACCTCATGCTTGGGGATGACCAGGGTGTGACCTTTGGCCATGGGGTTGATGTCGAGGAAAGCGTAGTAGCGGTCGTCCTCGGCTACCTTGTAGCTGGGAATCTCACCAGCGGCGATTTTGCTGAAAATTGTAGCCATAGCGCGGGTATTATACTTCGATTTTGAGGATTTCAAACTTCATCAATCCGGCAGGTGCCTGAACCTCAACCTTCTCACCGACCTTGTGGCCAAGCAGGCCCTTGGCGATGGGGGTCGAGATGGAGATCTTGCCCTCGCGCAGGTTAGCCTCGGTCTCGGTGACGATGGTATAGGTGACAGTAGCCTTGTTCTTCAGGTTGCGGATGGTCACCTTGGTGAGTAACTGCACTTCGTCGGTCGAGATTTTGCTCTCATCGATGATGCGGGCCGATGCGATAAGGCTCTTGAGCTCGGCAATCTTAGCCTCGAGCATGCCTTGACGCTCCTTGGCGGCATCATATTCTGCGTTCTCGGAAAGGTCGCCCTTGTCGCGGGCTTCAACAATGGCGCGGACCACCTCGGGGCGTTCCACGTTCTCAAGATGAGCCAGTTCGGCCATCTTTTTGTCATAACCTTCCTGTGTCATGTAGGTAATAGCCATGCTAATACTGTGTTTTTTAATTTTTAAGATTCAAAAAATTAGAAGAATCTCAACTTATTGCATTTGAGACCCCTCGCGGTTAATAATTGGTTTAACGCTGCAAAGATAGTATTTTTTTGGATTCTGATGCCGAAATGTAAATAAAAACCTGCTTTTTTATTAAAAATTAACCGATGATGGTCAGCATTTTTACTGTTTCCAGTGGGGCGGTAGCGGTGTTTTTTATCGTCTCCACAGACTCATGATCTGGCGAACGGCAACCACTAGACTGACGGCTGTGACGGCAATCGCGATTCCGGTGTTTCCGGTTTCCATGCACAAGAGCACTGCGCTACCGATAGCCAGTGTCCACAGCAGGTTGAGCATGCTGGCAGCCGAAATGCTCAGCCGGTAAATCTTGAAGTAAACCACGGCGACAATCAGGGTATAGAGGACATATGATACCAGGAAGGCCAGTCCGAGTCCCGTCAGGCCCCACCACTGGTAGAACAAGATGTTGAGCACCAGGTTAATGACCGCACTGGCAACCTCGGTCCACAGGTAGGTCTTGCCGTCGCCCTTGGCCAAGATGGTGAATGCCAAACACCATGACAAGGTGCGGAAGATAGTGCCGATCATGCCCCACGAAACAAAGGTGAGGATGACGTTGAACTCGGGTGTGTAAAGGAGCCATACCACCAGTTCGCGCAACAGGATGAACAACGCCACAATGGGCGCCATCACGGCAATGGCGACATTGATTTCCTGAGAGACGTAGGCCCGCAGCCGCAAACGGCTCTCAGCGACTTTGGCCAGGCGAGGGTAGTACTCCATGCCCAGGGCGGTCAGAATCAGTCCCGTGTATTTGTTCATCAGTGTGTAACCGGCCTGATAGAAACCCACCTGCTCGGTGCTCGCGTTGATGTTGAGCCAGGCGTTGAAGGCATAACTCGTCAGAATGCCAGCGAAGTTGCCCAAGGTCATGAAGATGCCTAGCTTGACGAATCCACTGCCCATGTCAATGGCCTCGCGGCGAGACACTTGCGCTGCAGGATAGTCCCGATTGCGAAAGAGCCAGGCAAAAGCTGCCAGTGCCATGGCATAGGCGATGATTGACGGCAAAATGCTGCGTTCCCGCAGCCAATAGAACATGGGAATCGACACAGCCAGTCCCACGATGGTGCCCCACAGTGTGACACTGGCCAGCCGCTTGAGTCGTGCTGTTCCCTGCAGGATGGCATATTCCCCGTTGGTCAACGATTGCAGCAATACAGCGACACTCAGGGCGACAAAACCCCAGATGTGCGTGCTGTCACCAAATGTCAATTGGCTCAAGACCGGGGCGAGTGTGAGCGTGAGCAACGCTCCTGCCAATCCCAGCCACAACGACCATCGTTGCACGACAGTGACCATGCGTGCAACCAGGCTTGACGAGCGGCCCTCCATGGCTTGTGAAATGTCGCGGACACTGCTTGAGCGGATACCCAAGTTGGTGCCGGTGGAAATCATCTCAAGCGCATTGTTGAACAGGCCGAACAGGCCGATGCCCACAGGACCAATCCACAGAGCGACAAGCTTGGTGCGGACGATGGAGCACACGATGCCCATGAGCTGTACGCCCCCAAACAGGCCCATTGCTTTCATCGCCAAGCGTGATATGCTTCCTTGCTTGTCAGCCATTACACATTATTATAATAAATTATAAAGTCACAGGTCGATTTCAAGCGTGTTGTACACGATGCCGCGTCCGCCCAGACGTGACTTCTGGCGCACCAGGCCCTCGTTCAGATAGCGGCCGTGGTCCTCGTTGCTGATGCCGAAGTCGAAATAGCGGTATCCCTGTTGACCGAATTCCGCAATCAGGTGGTCGAAAAGCAGTGTCAACGCCTTGCTCTCCTTGCCGCGGGGCGAGGCGCCGATGTACTGGCAGTGTGCCACAGGCCCGGACAGGTACATCACCACACCAGCCAGCAATTCACCGTCAAGTGTAGCGGTGTAGAGGCTGATGTTCTCGGGGAAGCGGCCTTGCAACAGCAGCATTTCCTCAAGCGAGTGGACGGGGCGCGTGGCGTAGCGCTCGTCGAGTAACGAGGTCAGCAGGTGCCAATATCCTTGCCAATCATTGCTGGGACCCACATGTATGCCGGCCTTGCGGGCGGCGTTGGCGCCACTCTTGTTGCCGCGGTCTAGAGGCAGGGGGCACGACAGGTCGATGGTTGTCGAGATATTGGTCTCCACGAGTCGGGCATTGTGCCTGAACAGGGCATACAGGTCCTCCTCGCAGGGGTAGCGGTGATAGATGTGGGGCACGGGCTTGTAAACGAGCCGTTTGATGCCCTTTGACCGCAGCCAAGCGACAGCGGCATCCATCGCCTCGACCATCACGGTTACGTCGAAGTGCTTGAGCGGTACCAGCCAACTGCCGTAGGTGAGGCCCCGATGGGAATAGAGGGTGTCGCCCTCGACACATGCCGGCAGCAGCGCGCACCACTTGCCGTCGCGCACGGCCACCAGCGAGCAGTCGGTGAAGCGGTCGCTGTGGTAGTCCATGTACCCTCGCTGATGCAGGAATGTGCCGTTGCGGCTCATGCGGGCAAATTCGTCCCACCGGCTAGCCATCGAGGAGTCATATCTGATGATTTCGGTCATACACATTTTATTTATATAACGCAAAAGTACAGCAAAAAATATTATCTTTGCCCAATAAATCATTCAAATCACATGAAACTATCCAAAATAGGCCTCTTGCCGCGCATTATCATAGCCATCATCCTGGGTGTGCTGTGTGGCATGTTTTTCCCTGAGTGGGCTGTCAGGTGCTTTGTCACCTTCAACAGCGTTTTCAGTCATTTCCTGTCTTTCCTCATCCCGCTCATTATCGTGGGACTGGTCACACCGGCCATCGCCGACATCGGCAAGGGTGCAGGCAAGTTGTTGCTCATCACGGCAATCATCGCTTATGGTGACACGGTCTTCTCGGGTTACCTGAGCTATTTTGTGAGCACGGGCATTTTCCCCTCGCTCATCGACCGCAGCCAGGCTGCACAGGCGGTTGCCACAGCCGAGGAACTGCAGCCGTTTTTCACCATCGAGATTCCACCGCTGTTGGATGTGATGAGCGCGCTCATCAGCGCCTTTGTCATGGGGTTGGGCATCAGTTTCTTTGAGTCACCTGTCCTTAAGAAGGCTTTCGGGGAGTTCCGTGACATTATCACCAAGACCATCGAGGTGGCTCTGATTCCTATCTTGCCGTTCTACATCTTCTCTATATTCCTGAACATGTCCTTCTCTGGACAGGCATGGCGAATCCTCAGCGTGTTTGTAGCCATCATCGGTGTCATCTTTGTGATGCACATTGTGTTGCTGTTGTTTCAGTATTGCTTGGCGGGAGCGATTTCGGGCCGCAACCCGTTTAAGGCACTGTACAACATGTTGCCGGCCTATTTCACCGCCCTAGGCACCTCGTCGTCGGCAGCGACCATCCCTGTCACCCTCAAGCAAGTCAAGCAAAATGGCGTGAGCGATGGCATCGCGGGATTTGTTGTGCCCCTGTGTGCGACGATTCACCTGTCGGGCAGTGCGATGAAAATCACCGCATGTGCCGTCGCGCTGCTCATCATGCAGGGTGGGGCAATTGACATAGCCTTGTTCACGGGCTTCATCCTCATGCTGGGAGTGATGATGGTCGCAGCTCCTGGTGTGCCTGGCGGGGCCATCATGGCAGCCTTGGGCGTGATGCAGTCCATCCTGGGATTCACACCTGAACAACAGGCGGTTATGATTGCGCTCTATATCACGATGGACAGCTTTGGGACGGCATGCAATGTCACTGGCGATGGCGCCATTGCCCTGGTGGTGGACCGCATCTACAGCAAGAAGACGGCAGCTGCTTCATAAGGGCATCGTGCTACCCGAATCACTGCAAAAATGCTGTTTTATTGACATTGCACCGTTTTCGGTAAAATCGCTTTTTTTTCAAAAAAAAACAGAAAAAATTTTGTATGTGAGAAAAACGTATTATCTTTGTAGCGCATAAAAGGGAAAAATCTTTTTTTGATTTATCAAAGAGTTTCGGATTAACTTTACTGTCGTGATTGATAGAATGGTTAATCCATTTTTTTTATACCTTCCTCAAAGGCCTCAATGCAACGCCCGTCCAGTTCATTTTTTTACAGGCACAGGTTTCATGTGAATGCAGCAAAACAACAGCCGCTGCCCAGAGTTGAGCAGCGGCTGGATGAAATCTTGCACAAGCAATAGATTATTTCTTCTTGGCATTCACCTTGAGGGCGAGATCAGCACCGGCTTTGAACTTAACGACCTTCTTTGCGGGGATTTTGATCTTAGCCTTGGTTGCGGGGTTGATGCCCTCACGAGCGTCCTTCTTGATAACCTGGAAGGTACCGAAACCAATCAGAGCGACCTTGTCGCCTTTCTTCAATGCGCCACCAACAGCTTCGAGAGTTGCATCGAGAGCGGCCTTAGCCTGTACCTTGGTGATGTTGGCTTTTTCAGCGATTGCTTGTACTAATTCAGTCTTGTTCATAGTGAAATTTTTTTAATAAAATTAGTTATGTGAATAAAATGAAATATTGTTTTGTTGTCGCAAATATAAGTATAACAACGATTTCTGCAAAAAAAAAGCCAAAAAAAATGTATGTTTCAAGCCAAAAATCATGTTTTTTGGGTTTTTTCAAGCCAAAAATGCTCCAAATATGGACTTTTTCGTTAATTTTGTGGCACTAATAAGTTGATAACTCGACATTAATATATGCAGAATAATAATCGGTCCTTATGGGCCTCAATCATGCCGGTGACGAAGCACCTGCTTATCATTAACTTGGTTGTTTGGTTAGCGACCATAGTCTTGCGCCAGCGTGGGATTGTTGAACTGAATGATTGGTTTGGCCTTCACTTCTGGAAGGGGAGTGGCTTCAATGTCTTCCAATTGTTCACCTATATGTTCATGCATGCCGATTTCAGCCACATCTTCTTCAACATGTTCTCGCTATGGATGTTCGGCAGCCTGCTGGAGCGTGCGTTGGGGTCGAAGCGTTACCTGTTCTATTACATCTCTTGCGGATTGGGCGCAGCTCTGGTGCAGGAAGTCGTGTGGCAGTTCTCATGGCAGAGCATTCTGCAGAGTTTTGTCGAGGGAGGCACAAGCATGTCGGTCGACGACATCATCAATGGCATCAATGCCGGGAATGCCAATTTCACCATGGACTCTTTCTACAATAGCCTGGTCACCATCGGAGCATCGGGTGCGGTGTTCGGTCTGCTGTTGGCCTTCGGTGTGATTTTCCCGAATATTCCTTTATACCTCTTTTTTATTCCGATTCCAATTAAGGCCAAGTGGATGGTCATCGGGTATGGCATCATTGAACTTTTCTTTGGTGTCACACACACGATGTCTGGTGTAGCCCATTATGCACACCTGGGCGGAATGCTTGCAGGTATCATCATGATATTGTATTGGAAGCACAATGGCACTTTAATGCGCGGTAATGGCTTTTATTGACGACATCAAGCGATATTACTCCAGTGGGTCGATGTTGATGAGGATCATCTTCATCAACATTGGTGTCTTTGTCTTGCTGCGTGTGCTCGTGTTTGGAGGTCTCTTGTTCGGGACCGATGGCACTGTGGCGCTGGAATGGGTGGAAATGCCCAGCGACATCTGGCTGCTGCTCAAGCGCCCGTGGACGTTGTTGACTTATATGTTCGCGCACTTTGGCTTTCTCCACATCCTGTTCAACATGTTGTGGCTTTATTGGCTGGGGCGCATCTTCATGGAGTTTTTCTCTCCCAAGCAGCTCACCGGAGTCTATCTGCTGGGCGGTTGGGGCGGAGCGATCCTTTACCTGCTAGCATGGAATCTGATTCCCCGATTGGCAGCTGGCCCAACAGTGTTTCTCATCGGCGCTTCGGCATCGGTGATTGCCATCGTTGTGGCTATGGCAGTCTATGTGCCCGACTACAAAATCGGGCTGCTTTTCTTGGGCGAGGTCTCCATCAAGTGGATTGCCATCGTCACGGTGGGTATCGCCTTGTTGGGTCTGGACGCCCAGAATATTGGCACCAGTATTGCACACATTGGCGGTGCCATTGTCGGCGCCCTGTTCGCACTGCGCATCAAGCATGGACGCGACATCACTCGCCCCCTGAATGCTGCTATCGATGCGGTGCTGGGACTGTTTAACGGTCGTTCTTTCCATTGGCCTGAGTTCAAGCGCCCATCGCGTCAAGCTAAAAAGGACAATGCAGGGCATGCTGATACCGTTAATCATCTGCCGGCCGATGAGGTGAACGAAGAAGAGTTGGACATTATTTTAGGCAAAATCAAGGTGGCGGGCTATGATGCGTTGACCGACGAGGAAAAGGATAAACTGTTCAAGGCCTCTCGCCGCCGCACTCCTTAAACGAAAAGATGCATTATTAATAATGACTAAGTATAATACCTATAGAAAAAGAAAGTCTCGCAAAAAGACAGTTGAGATTATCGCAGCCATCGCAGCACTGGTGCTGGTTGGTTGCGCCTATGCTGGCAAGATTAACCCACAAAGTTTTTTCCCGGCTCCTTTCATGATGTTGGGATTCGTGCCCATGCTGGTTGTGGCATTGTTGCTGCTGCTGTTCGCAATGCTGCGGCAGCGATGGATTGCCGTGGCCATACTGGTCGCCGGTTTTCTGTTTACGGCCCCCATACTCAGACTTTATTTCCCATGGAACACACCTGATATGGCACCGCCTGAACCTGCCGACAGAGCCTTGATCCTGAAAGTGATGACCTATAATGTCCTCTCCTTTAACTATAACGACCCTGAATGTGGCACAGAGCCCTCGGCCTCGATGAAACTGATTCTTGAGGCTGACCCCGACGTCTTGCTCATGCAGGAAGGCGGGACTGGTGGTATCAGCTGGGAGGAGATTCCTTCGCTCAAACCGTTCGTGACCGAAATCAAGCTCAAGTACCCTTATCAGTACTGGGGCAATGAGGGGCTGAGCATGCTCTCGAAGTACCCGTTCACCGCTTCGTCAATTGGCGAAGAGCAGCATGCACGTTCACCTCTTGGCTACAACAGGGACCAGACGTCCTATGTTGCGCGGGCCTTTGACCTGAATCTGCCCACTGGCAAGCAACTGCGTCTTGTGGACTTCAGGCTCCAGTCCTATCATCTGAGCTTCGGCAAGAGCAAGAGTGTGCGCGTTTCGCCCGATGTCAAGCTTTCGGCGTTAGAGAGGATGAAACGCTCTTTTGCCCTGCGCAGTGATGATGCCACCGCAATCAGGCAGGCTATAGACAACTCTCCCGAGAATGTCATTGTTTGTGGCGACATGAACGATGTGCCGGCCTCGCATGTTTACCGCATGATCAGGGGCGGCGACCTGCATGATGCATGGGCTCGTGTGGGCGCGGGATATGCCCGCACCTATAACCGCCACAACTTGTGTTATCGCATCGACCATGTCTTCTACAGGGGAGATGTGAGGGCACTCAATGCTGAGCGCATCAAGGGTGGCTCCAGTGACCACTATCCTGTGATGGTCACGTTTGACATCGATAAAACCAAATAATGACAATAAGCAACTTTACATTTCTATATCTATAATTAACAACCAAAATGAAGAAAGTTTTATTCACTATTCTCGCATTAGCAGCTTTGACCCTCGTCAGCTGCAGCGATCAGAAATCAAACAAGAACAATCCGTTTATGTCGGAGTATGAGAATGAATACGGCATCCCGCCGTTTGACAAAATCACTTATGGTGACTACAAGCCCGCAGTTGAAGCAGGTATCGAGCAGCAGAATGCCGAGATTGATTCCATTATCAAGAACACGGCAGAGCCTAATTTCGAGAACACTATCCTGGCATTGGATAACAGTGGCGAAATTCTGAGCAAGGTGGGTGGTGTGCTGTTTGCCCTGAGTGAAAGTGACAACACCAAGGAGATGCAGAAAGTCTCCGAGGAATTGCTGCCCATGCTCACTGCACAGAGCGACGCAATGTATATGAATGACAGCTTGTTCAGCAAGGTGAAGGCCGTCTATGACAACGCCGACAAGCTCGGCATGGATTCCATCCAGAAGCGCCTCACCGAGAAGTATTACAAGAAGTTTGTCCGCAACGGCGCCCTCTTGACCGCCGCCCAAAAGGACAGCCTCAAGAACATTAACCAGAAGCTTGGTGAATTCCAGCTTAAGTTCGGTAACAACATCCAGCATGACCTGAGTGAATGCATCTTCTACGTTGACAAAAAGGACGAACTCAAGGGCCTTTCTCAGGACATTATCGATAATGCCGCCAAGCTCGCTGCCGACAAGGGCAAGAAGGGCCAGTGGGCCTTCAATGCCATCGCTGCAACCCGCCTCCCCGTGTTGACCTATGCCGACAGCCGCGACTTGCGCCGCAAGATGTATGAGACTTACACCAGCACCGCCAACCACGGCGATGAGTATGACAACAGCGAGAACATCCGCAACATCCTCATGCTGCGTCAACAGAAGGCCAACCTGCTCGGCTTCAAGACCTTTGCCGACTACGCTACCGATCCTTACATGGCCAAGACGCCGCAGGCTGCCGAGGATCTGCTCATGCAACTCTGGCGCCCCGCTATCAAGAAGGTTGACGAGGAGGTTGCCGACATGCAGGCCTATGCTGCCGCTCACGGCGACACCGCCAAGATTGAGGCTTGCGACTATTACTACTATGCCGAGAAGGTGAAGAAGGAAAAATTCAACTTCAGTGAGGACGACGTGCGTCCCTATTTCCCCCTTGACAGCGTGGTGAAGAACGGCATCTTCTTTGCCGCTAACAAGCTCTATGGCCTAACCTTCGAGGAGCTGCCTGATGCACCCAAGTACAATCCCGAGGTAAAGGTGTATGACGTGAAGGATGCCGAGGGCAAGCACCTCGCCATCTTCATGACCGACTATCTGCCTCGTGACGTGAAGGCTCCCGGCGCATGGATGAATGCCATGCAGGAGGCCTACAACTATGGCGGTAAGAACATCCGTCCCATCATCTACAATGTGGGCAACATGGCACGTCCTTCGGGCGACACTCCCTCGCTGCTCACCTGGGATGATGTTCAGACCGTCTTCCACGAGTTTGGCCACGCCCTCCACGGCATGCTGACTCAAGTGCAGTATCGTGGCCTGGCAGGCACTAACACCGACCGCGACATCGTCGAGATGCCCTCGCAGATCAACGAGCACTGGGCATTTGAGCCTGAGGTGCTGAAGAACTATGCCCATCACTACAAGACTGGTGAGGTGATTCCCGACAGCCTCGTGCAGAAACTCAACGAGAGCGCACAGTTCAACATGGGCTTCATGACCACCGAGCTCGTTGGCGCCGCACTCATGGACATGTACTGGCACAAGAAGGTTTGGACTCCCGAGGAGGTGAAGAACATCGACGTGAAAGCCTTTGAGCAGGACGTGAAGACCCAACTCAATATGCCCGCCCTCGTCGAGTTCCGCTATCGCAGCCCCTACTTCAAGCACGTCTTCGCCAGCGACGAGTATGCTTGTGGTTACTACACCTATTTGTGGGCTCAGGTGCTCGAGGCCGATGGTTACCTGCCCTTCGAGAAAGCAGGTTGCTTTGACAAGGCTACTGCCGACGCTTTCAAGAAGCTTCTTGAGTCGGGCGACACCATGGATCCCATGGAGCTCTACAAGCAGTACCGTGGCCAGGCGCCCACCGTTGACGCTCTGCTGCGCAACCGCGGCCTGAAGTAATTTCCATTTGGGCCAATGCCCAAATAGAAAGTCTAGGGTTTAGAGTTTAAAGAACCCTGCTCTCGCAAAACAACATATCAGGACCTTGCCCATCGTTGGCAAGGTCCCGATAATTATTATTGCGCATTATTATTGGCGGAATCAAGGCATAAACACCCTCATTCCGCCAATAATATTATTAATGAATAAACCAAATCCCACTTATCAACATTTTAATTAGAATTGCTAAGTTGTTGATTATCAATAATTAAGTGGCAATACCTTAATTAAATAGCCATAAACGCCACCATTAGTACTCTTGATTTCCGAATCAACATATAACGCGGCATAGTTATCATGCCAACCAGCTAAAACATAACCGTAACCAACTATTGCTGCAGCTTGTTTGCTCCAACCCGTAGTTGGGATATCTTTTTTTGTGATACTTGCGATGTTTTTCACAGGGCCAATCATGTAAATCTCTCCATCACTGGCGTACATATTAAATCCAGGTAGATAATAGAATCCAATGCCATATCCAAGACTGTACCACTCATCACTTTCTGTGAAATTAATGATTACCGTACCGGCAGGATCTTTCGATATGTCAGGAGTTGGTTCGTCATCTTTGTCAAAACCACATGATGTCAATGCTAAGGGCAGAATTAACAATAACAAAAGGAAATACTTTAGTTTCATGATCTAATAAGTTGCCGGGAGCCAGCCCTAAAACCCGAATAATACAAATGGAGACGTGGACTGAAATTGCCGCATCTGTAACTGGAGGCCTTGGGAAACCCTGAGATGCACAATACAAGCCGCCCACGCCATAGCGTGAAAACCATTTTACCTATCACCTAAGTTTCCAGTTATAAACGAAAAGCAAAACGTCTTTTGTTACTCAAATGTCGTTGACCGAGGGCGTAAAACCCTCAATCACCTGCAAAGATAATGAATTATTCAAATAAAACCATTAGAAATCGACTTTTTTAGTAGGTTGTGGATAAGATAACATCCACACACTCACTTGATATAGGGTGCGGATACCATCAGATAGCTCATATTATTCTGTTGTATGATAAAAAAGTGAGGTTGCCAATAATAATCTTAGCGTCCTAGCGGCTTAGCGTGAGGAGTTGAAGTACATCAGGCGCAGGGCATTGACGACGCACAGCAAGGCTACGCCGACGTCGGCGAATACGGCTTCCCACATGTTGGCTATGCCGAGCACTCCCAGAATCATTACCAGGACTTTGACAATGAGGGCAAAGGCTATGTTTTGCATGACGATGCGTCGGGTGCGGCGGCCCAACGATACAGCTTCGGCCACACGCGAGGGCTGGTCGGTTTGGATGACCACATCGGCTGTTTCAACGGCCATGTCGCTGCCCAGGGCTCCCATTGCAATGCCCACATCGCTCATTGCGAGCACGGGGGCGTCGTTGATCCCGTCGCCCACGAAGGCCACTTGCCGACCCGCTTGCATGATGCGCTCGATGTGCTCCACTTTGTCCTGAGGCAGCAAGTCGCCATGTGCTGTGGTGATGCCCAACTGCTGGGCAACTTGGGAGGCTAGAGCTTGTTTGTCACCCGATAGCATTACCGTCTCAATGCCTTGGCGGTTCAAGCTATCTATAGCGTGCGCGGCATCCTCCTTAGGGCAGTCGCTCATCACGATGTGTCCCGCATATTTGCCGCCGATGGCAACGGCGACTGTGGTCCCGATGATTTCTTTCAGTTCAACGGGATAATCCACCTTCTCATGCTCCAGCAGGCGTGTTGTGCCCACGAGCCATGTCTTGCCCTCAATCGTGGCGCTCAAGCCATAGCCAGCGATATTTTTCAGGTTGCTGACAATGGCCTCGCCAGGAACTCGATAGTCAATAATGGCCTGGGCGATGGGGTGGGGGCTGCCTTGCTCGATGGCGGCAACGATTGCGACTTGTTCATCGGTCAGATGCTTGATCTCGCTAACTGCAAAATGCCCAGTGGTCAATGTGCCGGTCTTGTCGAACACGACGGTATCCACTGCCGCCAGTGCATCCAGATAGTTGCTGCCCTTGAACAAGATACCGCGACGAGATGCCGCACCGATGCCCGCAAAGTAACTCAGCGGAATGCTGATGACCAGCGCACATGGGCAGGAGATGACCAAGAAGATGAGCGCGCGATGCAGCCACTCGGTGAAATCATAGTTGAATTCGGGCACAGCCATCGAGTAGAGCCACGGCAGCAGAGCCACGAGCACGGCAAGTCCCACGACGATAGGTGTATAGATTTTGGCAAAACGGCGTATGAACTGTTCGGCGGGTGCTTTGCGGTCGGTGGCCTCTTCGACCAGATGCAGGATGCGCGACACGGCGCTCTCGCTGGCGGGACGCATGGCTTGGATGTGCACGACGCTCTCGCTGGCAATCATGCCTGCGAGCACCTCGTCGCCGCTCTCGATGACGCGCGGCATACTCTCGCCGGTCAATGCTGCTGTGTCGAATGCTGCCGCCTCGCCCATGAGATTGCCGTCGATGGGCACACGTTCCCCAGGCTTCACTTCGACGATGTCGCCCACTTTGACTTGTGCAGGCTCGACGGTTTCCCGTTTGTCGCCATGCATGATAACAGCATGGTCAGGACGAAAGGCAATGAGCGACTTGATGTTGCCTCGGGCTCGGTTAACGGCCCGGTCTTGCAACGCTTCACCGATGCAGTAGAGCGTCATAACCGCTACAGCCTCGGGATACTCACCGATGGCAAAGGCTCCAATGCTTGCCACTGTCATTAGCAGGAATTCACTGAACAGGTCACCATCGCTGGCTGCCTCAATCGCTTCACGCAGCACGCCCAGCCCTGTCGGCAGCCAAGCGGCAGCATACCATGTGAGTCTGATCCAATTGTTCTGAAACCACTGCACATCCATCGCGTCCATGATGATGCCCGCAACGAGCAAGGCCAACGATAAGCCCAGTTTCCACCAGCTCATCTCTTCTTCCTCGTCATGCTCGTGGTCGTGTTCATGACCATCATTGCAGCAGGAACAACCGTGGGTCACACGTTCTTCAGTGTGGCAGTGACATGATTCCTCGTGTTCTGTATGGTGTATCATCATTGTATCTGTTTTGTTGTTTATTCTGGTGGCAAAATTAGGCACAATTCCTTGCAACCGGGTTGCAAAGTGTCGTCACAGGCCTAAAAAAGACCTGAAAATTAGTCTGTAATTATGGTCGTTTTATCGGCAAATAACCAGGTCATGTCGATAACGTCAGGATGGGCTTTTAACTTTTTGCCTCGACACGAGTCATAGAGACAGAAAGAATTAATCGGTATTGTTTCACCAGTCCAGGCCGCGTCAGTGACCTAGACACAAAACAGAGAAGATTATGAAAACTAAAGTTTTAATGAGCGTAATTGCGACTATCGCGTTACTCATGCCCAGCACTGCTATGGCAAAGAATCACAAGCATCGTCATGTGGCAAAGCCCAAAGCCCGCATTGAGCACAGAATGCACGTCGCTCCTCGTCCGGCTGTAGGCATGCGCTTCTCTCACCGACCCGTTAATGGCAAGTTCATCATCGTCAACCGTGAACGCCTGTGGCTTGCCGACGGAGTACTGTATCGAATGATTTCAACCCGCACAGGAACTGTATTTGTCGTAGCTGGGTATCTGAGATAAGAATGAATTGAATGGATTAATGATTAAAAGTGGGCTCACCGAATGAAATCGGTGGGCTTTTTTTTTAGTACAGCAGACGGGCGATGCGCGCCGAGCCACGCTTGCCTGAGGCAATGCGGGCAAACAGGCGGCGCGTAACGGGTGCCACCAACCAGCGCCAGCGGCGATTGTTGTTGTAACTCTCCCGCAATGCCTTGTAAGCTTGCTGGCAAAGGGGCTTGGCCGACTCGGGATGGCCTTCGCGCTGATATTGGGCGGCTAGCACAAGTCTGCGATACTCCAGCAGTCGCAGGAAGCGGGTCTTGTGCTCGGCTTTGAGCCGGGAGCTCTTTATCTCGTTGATCATGATGTCGATGACATATTCCCACTGGCCCTTGCGGCTGTGGAACTCGGTTCCCGTGATGGAGTCGGCACCGTTGTGGTTGATGGTAATGTGAGATTTGCCACCCAGATAGGCGACATGAGGTCTAGCCAACAGCAGCCTCAGTCCCATCTCCCAATCATTCCAGCCAGGCAGGTTGATGTTCCAGCCGTCGGTCTCGGTAAAGAATTCACGTCTGACGGCATAGCGCTGCGTCGCCAATTGTCCGTGCAGGATGTGGTTGGCGAACAAGTCTCTCTTGTGGAATGGAGCCTGGCGCTGCTTCCCGTCAGGGAAAATCAGCTTTGAACGTGCGCTGATGAGGTCAAGCGGTTTGCCTTTTTCCTGTGACTTTTGAATAACCTTGACGTAGGATTCCACCAGGTTCTCATCCATCAGGTCGTCGCTGTCGAAGAACATTATCCATTCGCCAGTGGCATGCTCAAAGCCTTGGTTGCGGGCAGCTCCGGCAGTGTGGTGCTCCTCGCTGGTGATGACCACGTTGAACCCCTCGCCAGGATGCTCTTTCTTGAAGTTCTCGAGCACCCGCATCGTGTCGTCGGTGCTGTGGTTGTCAACCAGCACCACCTGCAAGGGACGATAGGTCTGGACCACCACGCTCTGTAGTGTGGCGGGAACGACCGTGGCGCGGTTGTAAACAGGTATGATTATCGAGACTTCCATGCTTGCTTTTTTACGGGGTAAAGATACTGCTAATTTCTATAACTTACAAAAAAAGTCTGCTTTTAATAAATCAGGCTGCATCTCGGAAATGCTCAAATGGATTTGGCATTTCGCTCGATTTGCACTAATTTTGCACTTGAAATGAAGGTATTATTTGCAGGGGACGCAAGCAATATGCACAACTGCCTGGCTCAGCAGCTGCGGCTGATGGGGCACGAGGCGACGGTGGCATCCGACGGTTCGCGTTGGATGGACACCCATCGTGACATCAATCTGTTGCGCCGCCCTGGAATCATGGGTACACTGCGCTACTTGTGGGACATCAACCGTGCCTTGCCGCTCATGAAAGGCTATGACATTGTCGAAATCGCATCACCCATTTTCTTGCGCTTGAAGCCTCACCGCATAGCACGAGTCTTTGATTACCTCAAAGCCAACAACAGGCATGTAGTGCTATCGGCCTTGGCGACCGACATGGTCTATTATGATGCTTGTCATGACGGGCACACTTTCCGATATAGCGACTATATGCTTGGTGACGAGCCTTCACCCTATGTGAACTCCAGTGAGTATGTTGCCCAACAGCAGGACAACTGGAACAAGCCGTTCATGCGTGAGCATAGCGACCACATCCTTGCGGGCATAGAAGGGGCTGTGGCTTGTCTCTATGAGTACTACGCTGCCTACAAACCTGTTTTGGGCGATCGGGTGGCCTATGGTGGAATCCCAATCGATGTCGATGCCTTGTCGTTTCGACCTGTAGAGCGCATCCCCGAGAAGGTCAAATTCTTTATCGGCATCCAACGTGACCGTCATGTTATCAAGGGTACTGACCGCCTTTTGGCTGCTGCGAAGCGTGTGCATGACCGCTATCCTGATGTCACCGAACTCGAAGTGGTCGAGAACCTCCCCTACGATGAATACACCCGCCGCATGCGTGATTCTCATGTGATATTGGATCAATTGTACAGTTACACACCGGGCACTAATGCCCTATTAGCGATGGCTCAAGGTCTTGTCGCCGTATCAGGAGCTGAGCCGGAGTACTATCAACTCATCGGCGAGACGGTTAATCAGCCCATTGTCAATGTCTCGCCTCTTGTCGAGGGGGATATCGATGAGAAACTGTCTTGGCTGGTCGAAAACCGTGAGCAGTTGCCGCAGATGGCACATGCGAGCCGCGCCTTTGTCGAGAAACACAATGCCGCGCCTGTAGTAGCTAAGCGTTATCTCGATTTTTGGACTTCCATCCTCTAAGAATAAGAAAAAAAGCAATGACCGGAACTCATGAGAGTCCCGGCCATTAGTATGAAAACAAATCGTTTAAACTTAAATGTATTTTGCTACAGCGTTTTTCAGCAGGTTGGCATCTTCAATACGCTCAACGATTTCGCCGTTTTTGATGATGAAGGTAGTGGGAATTCCCATCACGTTATATATTCCAATCGTCTGCGAATCAATGCTGCGGGGGTCAAACACCGTGATCCAAGGCAGGTTCTTCGCGGCCTGTCGCCAAGCCACATTATCTTGGTCGACACTCACCTGATAGATGGTCAGGCCCTTGCTGTGATAGGCTTGGTAGATGTCGTTGAGCAGCTTGTTCATCTGGGGTGAGAATTCGGCGGTATAAGCCGTGAAGTCCAGCAGCACAATTCGGCTCTCAGCAGCGACCTTCGACAGACTGTATTCCTTGCCGTCATAGTCTTGGAGCTTGATGTCGATGAGTGATGCCACGTCGGCATACACCGTATCGTTGGTTGCGTTCATCGCGCGGCGACGGCGTTGACCATCAAGCAGCAGATTCACCAAATACTCGGTGCGGGGGTCATTAGGACGGAATGAGTTGAACGAGTTGGCAACAGCTCCGATGATGCGCAGGTCATTGTCGTTCATCGGGTCAAACAAGGGTTTGCCGTCGATGTATTTGTTGATGGTGTAATAGGCGACAATGCCACTGGGATCGGCAGCAATCTGACGTGAAAGCTGTTCTTTCCATGCCTTAAGTTCTTCGGGTGTACCCTTGCCGTCGGCAAACTGCATGGCATCTTTGTCTATCTTCATCACTTGCATGGCATGTTCACTGCCGCTGATGGTGTAGTCGGTGCCGAATTTTCGCAAATTTGCATTGATGGTCAAGTGGTCCAGGCTGTCGATGGGGAAGCAGATGGATTGATTGCCCAACCTGAGCTGATAGATGCTTGGAACTTCGGGCGCGGTGGCGCTCAATTCGAATTTGCCGTTCTTGCCGACCTTTACGCTGTCGATAATGAGCCATGCGCCATTGCTTGACTGCTCAAGAACAAGGGTTGTGGTGTCACTGGCACCCTGGATGGTACCGTCGATATGGAATTTGTTGCCGTCGCATGCTGTGAGAGCAATGAGCGCAACAATCATCACGAAAATCTTCTTCATTTAGAAATCTGGTTAGAAAAACGGTGCGAAATTACTCCTTTTTTCTTATACGGCAAAATCGTTTTGGTAAAAAACACATCCCGACAAAACAAATAGAAGACCCGCTGTCTCAGCGAGTCTTCTATCCAATCTCTTAAATCTTTACCTTATGAAAAAAATTATTACCCTAAAAATGCGATGCAAAGATACTGCCATTTTTGATTCTGGCAAGTGAAACTACTGTTAAAAAATGCAAAATAATGCATAGTGCTCATTTTTATCATACTCAACAGGCTTTTTATGACATCAACAGGATGTCAATCAGTGCCGTGACGTCACCGATGGTCACTTCGCCATCAGCATTCACGTCCGATCGGCGCAGGGTGTCAGCGTCGACGCTTGCGCCCAGCAGGATATCAATGAGGGCTGTCACATCGCCGATGCTCACCTCGCCGTCATTGTTCACATCACCCAGCACGAAACTGTACTGGTCTGTAATGTCGGCAACGGTATATTTGTTGGTTGTTGATGTGATTTCGAGGTAGATGTCCTTGTGGATGCCGGTCACATCGACACTCTGATGGGCGTTGTCACCCTGATTGAGCACGACATTGAACCGGTAGTCCTCGCTGGATACGTCAAAGGTGCGGTAATAGAACAATTGGCCCTGAATGACCTTGGTGGCAGTAATCTTGACGCCAGGCCAACTGTCGCTGATGACACCCGTATCGTCCCAAGCATAGACATACACGCTGCTCCAGTTGTTGGGCGCCACGGTCGGGTCCTTGATATAGACTGTTGCGGTATAGGGTACGAAGCCGTGGAAGATATACTCACGTTGAACCACATTGCGCACCTTGCCCTCGAAGAGCACGCCTGCAGTGAGCACGGTATTGTCAGTGAAGGTGAGGCTCAAATGCCCTGTTGCTTGGGGGCTGCTGGCGGTGGGCAAGCTGCCGTCGGTGGTATAGACGATGACTGCATCATTTTCGCTGGCTGTGACGGTAACAGTCACGCTGCCCTCATATTGTCCGCTGGGTTTGTCAATGGAGAGGGTGGGGGCGGGAGACGTGTAGTTGGTCACCTCATGGTGCCAATTGCCGTCAATGTAATAGCCGTGATTGCGGAAGGTCAGGTCGCTGGTCTGTTGGCCGTCGGTGACAAAGATAATGCCAGTCGGGTCGCTGGTGTTGGTGCCTTCATAGGTCCATTTCCAGATCTTGCGCGTGCCGTCGCTGGTTGTACCCATCAGTGTCATTGGTTGTCCGGGCCAGTTGCCTCCTGTGAAATTGCTGCTGCTGTTCCACACCCATGTGGTCACACTGCCAGTACTCAAGTCCGTCTCGAGGAACACACTCATGTCGTCTTCCTCGCAGCTTGGCTCATAGGGCTCCAGTGTTGAGGGCTGGGTGCTGCCGTTGCCCTCGCCGTCATTGCTGGAGAGTTCTTCCTCGGTGCCGTCATAGCTCAGCACGTTGCCGGTGTTGGCGCTACTGGTGTACAGGTAAGGCCCATCCTCGCCAATCTTGCCGGGAGCGGGTGTGAGTGAAGTCGAGAGGACATAGATTCTCATGTTGCCCTTGCCACTGCACGTGGTAGTGGTGAGAGTGCCGTTAGTGACAGTCTTGACATCGCCTGTAATGCAGTCGGTGTAGGTGCCGTTGAGCACACCGCTGAAGGTGGCTGGGCCATTGATGGTCACGAGCACATAGCTGTCGGTCGAACTGTCGGTATAGCGGCGCTTGAAGGCATAGCCGCCAGTCGAGGAGCAGCCGCTGGTGCTGTATTGGCCCTTGCGCAGGGCGGGAACGGCTTGGCGAATGCGGTTCAAGCGTTGCAGGTGTCTAACCAGAGGTTTGCTCAGCGTTGCCGCGAGGTTGCCGCTGGCACCACTTGCGATGCCAAAGTCACTTGCTGTGACGTTGCCCTTGATGTAACCGCCATAATAGGCACGGCCGCTGTCCTTGAGCGAGCCGTTGCCTCCCGGGTCGATGTTCTTGCCGGCCTTGAATTCCACTTCACTGCCGTAGTACAGGCAGGGAATGCCACGGAAGGTGAACATCAGTGACAAGTTCTCGGCCCACTGATCTGTTCCTTCGTTGAAGCGCACGTTATCGTTGGGACCTGGACTGTAGTCATGACTGTCGACATAAACCACATTGTAGGTCGCATCGTTATAGTATTTGTCACCGTTGATGGCCAGATTCCAAACGCTGGCGATGTTGTGGAACGAGTAGTGCACGGGGAAGTCGATGACATTAAGGCCTGAGGCACGGCTGACGTCAGGCGAATGGTAGTCATTGCCGTTGAGCACAGCGTTGCTCGATGTGGGCATGGAACTGCTGGTCTCGGTGCTATTATCATTGTACATCTGTTGGCAGGAACCGATGTTGTCAAGAGAGTTCAAATCGGTGCTCTCGTAGATGGCGATATTGTCCCAGTAGCTGGCATTGTCGTTCCAACTGTAATTCTTGCACTCGGCCCATGTGTAGAAATAGGGTGACAGGGCAGGCTGGTTGCGGTAGGTCACACTGCCCTGATAACGGGCACAGACCTCGGTGCACATGAAGAAATCGGCCTGGTTCAGGCGTTTGTTCCTGTATTGTTCGCCCAACGCTTTGAAAGCAGGAATATAAATCTTGTTGAATGTCAGGCGCGCGATGTGGCCACCCGTGTCGATGCGGAAACCATCCACGCCCATCTTGATGAACGAGCCATAGCAGTTGATGGGATACTCGGCTACAGCAGGGTTCTCGGTGTTCAAGTCCACACAATCGCCGGCAATCTGAGCCCACCAACGCGTGTTGTCGTCCCAGTTGAACTGGCCGAAGTGGTGCCAGTAGTTGTGAGTGTCGTGATTCTGGTTGTCGGTGTTCTTCATCTGCTTCAACCGTGCGTCATATTGCTGTCCGGCAGGCAGGCTGTTATAGTTTGTCGGCAGCACACCGTCCACCGAGTCGGTGGTGTAAGGCTTCATGCACTCATTGATTTTGAACTGATTGGCATTCCAGTCACGCGTGAAGAGTTTACACAAGTGCTCCTCGCCAAAGTTTCCCGTGTGATTGAGCACAACATCGAGCAGCACTTTCATGCCACGGGCATGTGCCTCGTCAATCAGCGTTTGGAATGTGGTGTCACCGCTCTCGTAGCGGTGATCGACACGGCTGAAGTTGCGGGCATGATAGCCGTGGTAGTCCAGGCCGGACGCATTTTCAACAATAGGGGTGACCCACACAGCCGTGAATCCCAACGCCTTGATGTAGTCGAGTTTGTCAATCAGGCCTTTGAAGTCGCCTCGCCAGCACGGGTCGCCATGATTAGCGCTTGCGCCGTCCCAACATTGGGCGTTATTGCTTGGGTCTCCGTCATAAAAACGCGTGGTAATCACAAAGTAGATGCTCTCATCACGGAAGTCGTCACGCGGCCCGATGAATGCGGCCCATGCCTGTTGCCACCCGATTACGGCAAGCAACAGCAATACACTTAACTTGAAAATGATTCTTTGGTCCTTCATATTATATCAATTTTATCTAGTTGGATGATTAATTTGTTGCAAATTTGTATCATTTGCTTTAAAATTCATACCTGTAACCCCCATAAGTAGCCCTATAAACTGTGCAAACGATTGCATTCGGGATTATTCTTCACCTACTGTGGGTTTACATTGGTAGACTGATTGTTTCTGTTTGTGGAAATCTTTTTCATTGTCAACGGGTTGTCATGTTTTTTTTATAACTTTGCACTTTGTATTTATCGGTCAATCCATACATCATTAACAATATAAATCACAACACGAGATGAAGAAGATTCTACTTAACCTCATGCTGCTGTTTGTGGCCTTGACTGGCCTGCAGGCTGTTGCGGCGATTCCTAGTGGTTACTATAACACGGCCCTGGGTAAAAGTGACCGGGAACTGATGCTCGCGCTGCATCAGAAGGTCAATAATCACTACATGATTTATTACAATAAACTTTGGGAGAAGTTTAAAACGACGGACTGTAACGGAAATACTATCATTGACCGTTATTCCAATTCTCAGTTCACTTACAGCGAAAACCAGTGTGGCCAATATAATGGCATAGGGCAGTGCTATAACCGTGAACATTCAGTTCCTAACAGTTGGTGGGGTGCTGCACAAGACACAATGTACTCTGACCTTTATCATCTGTATCCCGTTGATGGATGGGTCAATGCCGAACGCGGTAATTATCCCTTTGGCGATTGTGCCAACGGTAGCCCTAGAGGTACCGGAAAACTGGGCACTTGCACCCATAGCGGCTACTCGGGCACGGTGTTTGAAGTCGCTGATGAGTACAAGGGCGACTTTGCGCGCACCTATTTCTATATGGTAGTGCGTTACATGGACCGTGTGGGTTCATGGACTCAAGATAAAGGAAATATCGTGTTCACCAACAGCAGCTACAAGCACTTGACCCCGTGGGCAATCAGTCAGTTACTGGAATGGCATCGCAACGATCCTGTTAGCACTTTGGAGTCTAATCGCAACGAGGCTGTCTATGGCATCCAGCACAACCGCAATCCGTTTATCGATCATCCCGAATTGGCCGAATACCTTTGGGGTAATAATACTGGCAACGCGTGGTCAGGTAGCGCTTCAACAGATCCTGTCATCTCAACTCCCGCCAATGGTTCGACCATCAATGTGGGTACCAACACAGGTGATGGCGTGAGCAAGACCATAAACGTGAAGGGTGTATACCTGACGAAGTCGGTGACGGTAGCTGTCACGGGAACAGGCTTCTCTGTAACCCCGACAACGCTTACCGCGGCAGCCGTCAACGCTGGCACGACAATCACGGTGACCTATAACGGAACAGCAACCAATGCAACGGGCCGCTTAAGCATCAGCAGCACTGAGGTGACTTCCAACGTTACCCTGACTGCTACCTATAACACTGGTGGCGGCAGCGGTGGCACTGAGACCATTGAGACCTGGGAAGGCTGCACGGGATACGGCGCTTACACAACGACTTTCATCCAGGGACATGCCTTAGCTTGGAACACAAACAATGTGGGCATATGGTCGGGTGACACTAATGCAAATGGCTCATATAGCTGCCGTTTTGGTAAGGATGCCGATTCCTTTATTGCAATGGCCGAGGATGTTACCGATGGAGCAAGCAAGATTTCTTTCTATGCAGCTAAGTGGGGCTCTGACGCTACACCGACGCTTCAGGTATTGTACAGCACCAATAGTGGCAGCACTTGGACCCCTGTAGGTACTTGCTCTCCCAATTCGACATGGCAGCAGTACATATTCAACCTGGATGTGACAGGTAAAGTGCGTATCAAGATACAGCAAACCGCCGGTTCGCGTTTAAATATCGATGACATCGCCATCACAAGCAATCCAGGCACACCTGTGATCAATCCAGTGATTACAATCACTCCTCCACCAGCGATTGAGGTTGTGCAGGGTGAACAGTCCCCGATTGTGACAGGTGTCGTAAGTGCCATTGAGAACGGTTTGCCGATTACTTTGTCGGTAGAGGGTAACTTTGAATTGAGCTTAAACAGAACGAGCTGGTCTCGTTCAATCATGCTTGACCCCGTGGGAGAAACCTTCTATATGCGACTTTTGGATACAGGAACCATTGGCGAATACTATGGCTCAATCACTGCTACTACTGGCGACGTGTCGGCCTATGCCGATGTGGAAGGTGTCGTGACCGCTAAACCCGTAACCCGTGGCGATGTGAACATGGATGGCAATGTGGACATCAATGATGTAACCACCCTCATCGACTATCTCTTGAGCAACAACATCACCATCGACACAGTGGCCGCCGACTTGGATGGTGATAACGGAATAACGATAAATGACGTGACTGCGCTCATCGACCTGCTGTTGGCAGGTCCTGCAAAGGTCTTGATGTGGATTGCCACTCCCGCCGATGGCGGTATCTTCGTCGAGAATCCAACCGATGAACTGCTGGAAATCTATGACATGGATGCTGTTTGTCTGAAGACTGTTAAGGGCTACGAGAACTGCACGATTGAACTGCCTGCCGGAATCTACATCGTGTCGGGTGATACCCGTTCCAGCAAGGTGGTTGTCAAGTGACACCTAGATAGCACCGTGACACAAAAAGGGCTGCAAAACATGCAGCCCTTTTTTAAATTTCGTTATGGTGAGTTTTCACTTGCCGATGCAGTGGTATTCAAAACCGGCTTGCTGCAGTTCCTCACCATCAAGGATGTTGCGGCCGTCAAGGATGAGGCGACCTCTCATTTTGTGAAGCAGTGTGTCGATGTGAGGCATGCGCAGTTCCTTCCATTCTGTGACGAGCAGGAGCGCATCACAACCCTCAACGGCATCATACATGTCGCTTGCATAAGTCACCTTGTCACCAAGTCGGCGGCGGCACTCATCCATTGCTACAGGGTCATAGACTTTGACAATGGCTCCAGCCTTGAGCAACAGATCGATGAGCACCAGTGACGGCGCCTCACGCATGTCATCAGTCTCGGGCTTGAAAGCCAGTCCCCAAATGCAGAAGGTCTTTCCCTGTAACAGGCTCTCGTCACCATAATACTTGACAAGCTTGTTGTAGAGGATGAGCTTCTGGTCGGCATTGACATCCTCTACAGCTTGAAGCACTCGCATGGCATAACCGTTGTCAGCAGCGGTCCGAATCAGAGCCTTCACGTCCTTTGGGAAGCATGAGCCGCCGTAACCGCAACCTGCATAGAGAAATTTTTTGCCGATGCGTGTGTCACTGCCAATGCCCTTGCGCACCATGTTGACGTCAGCGCCCACCAATTCGCACAGATTAGCGATGTCGTTCATGAAACTGATGCGGGTGGCGAGCATCGAGTTGGCGGCATACTTAATCATCTCGGCCGACGGAATGTCGGTGAAAATGAGACGGTCGCTGACAATCATGAAAGGTTTGTAGAGCCTTGCCATGAGTTTGCGGGCTCGCTCACTTTCAACACCCACAACCACGCGATCGGGGCTCATGAAGTCCTTGACAGCATTACCCTCTTTGAGGAACTCCGGGTTGCTGGCGACGTCGAAGTCGATGTTCACGTTCCGCCGCTGCAGCTCTGTCTGAATGGTACTCTTAACTTTGCGTGCGGTGCCAACAGGTACGGTGCTCTTGGTTACCACAACGGCATAATGGTTGAGATGTGCACCGATGGTGCGTGCCACCTCAAGTACATACTTCAGGTCGGCACTTCCATCCTCGTCGGGTGGTGTCCCCACGGCGATGAAGATGATCTCCACATCGTTGATGACGTCTTCGAGGCTGGTCGTGAAACGGAGTCTGCCAGACTTGAAATTCTTCTTGACCAGTGTTTCCAATCCAGGCTCATAAATGGGGATGTTACCCTCTTTCAGGGCCGCTATCTTGCGTTCATCCACATCCACACATGTCACATGGACACCCATCTCGCTGAAACAGGTGCCCGTGACTAGACCGACATAGCCGGTTCCTACAACCGCAATTCTCATCAGTCTGGAATGCTGTGTTTAACCTTTAATGGGTTTCTCGCGGTCCTTGGGGGTGTCGTCGACATAGTAGCCGCCGCTGTCACCACCATAACCGTAACCGTAACCGTAGCCGTAACCGTAGCCGTAACCCTTACCGTAGCCGTAAGCATAGGAGTAGTTATAGCGGGTCTTGCTGACCTTGATGTCATTGACAAGGATGGTCAGATTCTTGATCTTTCCTTCGTCGGATAGACGCTCAAGTTCGTACATGTACTGCTGCTCAACCCTGCCGTCACGAACGACGTAAATGGTCAAGTCGGCATGGCGGTTCACTACTGCCGCGTCGGCAATCAGGTTGAACGGCACAGTATCGAGAATGACGTAGTCATATCTCTTTTTCAGTTCTTCGACCATCTTGGTCATGTTATCACTCAGCAGCAGGGCGGTGGGGTTGGGCGGGATAGCACCAACGCTGATGATGTCGAAGCCCTCATGCAGCGCGTCACGATGGATGACCTTGTCCAGGTCAGGCTCCTTGCCTGAGAGATAGGCCGAAGCACCCTTACCGTCTTGAACACCTACGTACTCTGAGAACTTACCTTTACGCAAGTCAAGGTCGACTACGATGACTCTCTTGTTGACGTAGGTATAAGCCAGTGCCAAGTTCACAGCCACGAAACTCTTACCCTCACCAGACATGGTGGAGGTGAACTGGATGACGGTGGCCTCGTTCTCGTTGCTCTTTTGTGCCGTGACAAAGTCAAGGTTGTTACGCACAATGCGGAACGCCTCGTTCATGCGGTCATTAGAGGTCTCGTTAACAACAATCTCACCGGTGACGTTGCTCTTCTTGGCAGGCAACTCGCCCAAGATGGGTATGTCGCAGACTTCCTCGATTTCGCGACGGGTATGGATGGTCTTGTCAAGCGAGAAGTACCAGAATACACCATAGAGTACAAATGCCGGAATCAGCAGACCGATAATCAAGCCGGTGAGCACAATACGTGTCAAGGGTGCAGTAACGGGAACCGGATTGGGAATTGCAGGCTCCATGACTTTGGCGTTAGGCTCTGTGATGGCCATCTGCAGGGCGTTTTCCTCGCGCTTGTTGAGCAGGTAGAGGTACAATTCCTCTTTGATCTTCTGCTGACGGGTGACCTCGGTGATGGCTTTCTCATGTGCAGGGTTGGCAGTCATACTGCTTTGAGCCTGACTTTGCATGCGTTGTGCCTGGCCCTGTCTGGTGCGCAAGGTGCTGATGTAGTTGTCAAGACTGGCGAGAATCGTCTTCTTCTGGCTTGCCAGCGAGCTGATGAGTTCTTTCATGACGGGGTTCTCGGCACTCGATGTGGCAGCAATCTTCTGGTATTCCTGCATCGCCTGATTGTACTGGGTGATCTGGCTCTGAATACCCGAGTTGTTCATGCCGGTGTTAGCGGGGATGAGGTCGCCCTGACCCATTCCTGCTACAAAGTTGCGGATCTGTGACGTGAGGTTGATTTCAAGACCTACATCCTCGGCATTATCCAGTCTGTGCAGTGCGTTGGCATCGCTACCAAGCATGCGGGAATTGACGGAGCTTGCGGTAAGTACAGCAACTTCATTATCAACGCCGCTAAGGTCCTTCGAGAGGTCGGACACACGTTCAGCGATAAATGCCTCGGTGCTGCGGGCAACCTGGTTCATGTCGTTGATGCCTTCTTGGTTATAGGCAACGACAAGAGCGTTCAAGATGTCGGCACACATCTGGGCATTCTGTCCCCTGATGGCCAGGTTAAGTACGTCACTGTGCTGGTCGGCCATCTCGACAACCAGCTGCGAAGCCAGGCTCCTTGCCATTGTCGTCGGGTTGGAGATTTCAACAATGACATTGAAATCGATGGATTCTTCGGTGAAGTTCTTGGTCTTGGTGATAGCTACCGGTCCGAAATCGGTATTCACCTTGTTGCCGAAATGAGCCTTCTTCCATTGACCGTTATTGACACGGAACTCATAGTCGTCGTTGCTCTTGGGGACTATCGTTATGTAGAACGGCCTTGAGACTTCTTTCAGAGGGGTTACCTGCACCGGCGTGTTCTTGTAGATGTTCACATCACGCAGGAACATGTGGCCGAAATACTGCACATTGAGACCCAATGAGTTGACAACGATTTCCATCACCCTTGATGAACGCAGTTTGTAAGGCTCATTGGGAATGTAGTTAACCGTGCTCAGGCCCAAGTCACTGAAGGTCATGGATGGGGTGCCTTGAGCACTGTCCTTAGAGCGGATCAGGATTGATGACTTGGCCACATAGAACTGTGGTTGTGTCTTGGCGTACAAATAGGCGATACAGGCACACACAATCATAGAGAGTATGAACCAGTACCAGTTGTAGGCGCACGCCATGAAAAGGCGATCCCACTTAATACCGGTACGCGCCCGTTTTTTCTTTTTCTCTTCGGCGGCCGCTTTTGCGACCAGGTCTTCTTGAACTATTTGTTGCATGATAAGCTAATTTTGTTCCGTTTTGGTTGAATGACAATACGATAGCGGCAGTATTGCTTGCCGTTACCACATAATTCGCTGCAAATTTAAATCAAATCAAGCAATCTGACAATGTTACATTATAAAAAAATATTAAAAAATGCAGGGTGTGCTTTTCTTGCCGAAAAAGGGTGGCTGCCGTCTGGCAACCACCCCATGATTTTGTTGATGCGGTAAAGCCGCAAGTGTGATTAGTCGATTTCCTCGTCGGCCTCGTAACCGCCCATCTCACGGATGGCGTTCTTCAGCATCACGTGCTGCTGGAAGAGGTGGTTAACGGGAATCTCGTCCTTGGTGTAGTCATGCATCGGGCTCTTGAGGAAGAAGCTCAAGAAGCGCTGAGTGCCGTAGCGGCCTGCGCGGCGGGCAAGGTCGATGAGCAGACACAGGTCAAGGCACAAAGGTGCAGCAAGAATAGAGTCGCGGCACAGGAAGTTGATCTTGATCTGCATGGGATAGCCCATCCAACCAAAGATGTCGATGTTGTCCCAGCCCTCCTTGTTGTCGTTGCGGGGCGGGTAGTAGTTGATGCGTACCTTGTGGAAGTAGTCGTTGTACAGGTCGGGCTGATCGTCAGCAACGAGGATGGACTCGAGGGTCGAGAGCTTGCTGACCTCCTTGGTGCGGAAGTTGGCGGGCTCATCGAGCACGAGACCGTCGCGGTTACCCAGAATGTTGGTTGAGAACCAGCCGCTCAGACCGAGCATGCGGGCGCCAATGATGGGAGCAAAACCGCTCTTCACCAGGGTTTGGCCAGTCTTGAAGTCCTTACCAGCGATCGGCATTTTTGTCTTCTCAGCGAGTTCCCACATGGCGGGAATGTCAACGGTGGTGTTGGGAGCACCCATGATGAAAGGAGCACCCTCGGAGAGTGCGGCGTAGGCGTAGCACATGGAGGGAGCCACGTGCTCGCGGTCGTCGGCCTTCATGGCAGCTTCCAGATCGCTCAGCTTGTAGTGCACCTGCTCGTTCACGGGAACATAGATTTCTGTGGAGGCAGCCCACAGCACGACGATGCGTGCGCAGTTGTTGCTGGCCTTGAAGTTGCGGATGTCCTCGCGAAGGGCTTCCACCATTTCCCAGCGGGTCTTGCAGTCCTTCACGTTGTCGCCGTCGAGGCGCTTGGCGTAGTTCTTGTCGAAGGCAGCCTTCATGGGCACAATCTTCTCCAGCTCATCGCGGACGGGGTTGATGTCCTTCTCCTTGAGCACCTCGGCATACATTGCTGCCTGGTAGGCGTTCTGGGGGAAGACGTCCCATGTGCCGAAGACAATGTCGCTAAGCTTGGCCATCGGTACGATTTCGTCGTAGTGCAGGTATTTCTTGTCTTCACCGCTTCCAATGCGAATCTTGTCGTACTGGGTCATTGAGCCAACAGGCTTTGCCAGACCTTTGCGTGTCATAAGCACGCCTGTCATAAATGTTGTGGCCACTGCACCACAACCAACCACGAGGATTCCAAGTTTACCCTCGGCGGGCTTAACCATCGATTTTTCCATGTACTTTGCTTTTTTGATTTTGTTTTTTATATAATTATCTGCAAAAGTATAAAAACTTTTTCAAATAGACCGAGTTTTCACATTTTTTGTGCAAGAAAACACAGAAAACACATACAATGGAGCATAAAACATAGATTGTTTGTTGTAGATTTGTCATTTTTCTTTTGTATCTTTGCACCCAAGAATAACGAATAGGAAAATGTATATCATCAAGAATCAGGAATTTGGAGGCGAGCGGCCGTTGTTCGCCATTCATGACACGAGGCTGGAGAACGTCACCATTACCGAAGGCGAGTCGGGCATCAAGTGCTGCAGGAACATCGAGGCAGAGGGATGCCGATTCATCGGGAAGTATCCTTGGTGGCACGTGGACAAATCGCTGATCACCAACTGCCACTTTGAGGTGGGCTCAAGGTCGGCCATCTGGTACAGCAACGACATGGTGATGCGGCAGTGCGTCATCGACGGGCCTAAGCTGTTTCGCGAGATGAAGAACCTTACCATCGAGGACGTCACCATCAACGATGCCGACGAGACCTTCTGGAAGATTGACGGACTGAAGGTCAGAAACCTGACGCTGCACGACGGAACCTATCCCTTCATGTTCTCAAGCAATATCGACGTCGACGGACTTGAGAGCGACTCAAAATATGTGTTCCAGTATTGCAGAGACGTGGTGGTGCGCAATGCGAAGATCACTACCAAGGACTCGTTCTGGGAATGTGAGAACGTCACCATTTACGACAGCGAGATCAACGGCGAGTATCTGGGCTGGCACAGCAAGAACCTCCGTCTGGTGCGCTGCCACATCACAGGCGAGCAGCCGCTCTGCTACGTGGAGCAACTCGTGCTTGAGGACTGCACCTTTGGTGCCGACTGCGACCGCATGTTTGAGGATTCCGACGTGCAGGCCGACATTCGAGGGGCCGTCACCAACATCAAGAACCCGCGCACAGGGCGCATCGTGGCCGATGCCATTGGAAGCATCACCATCGACGAGAACATCCTGCAGCCAGCCGACTGCCAGATCATCGTCCGTCCTCGTCCCTGACAGCCTCCTCCCGCCTCCCTAACAACCTCCTCCCGCCTCCAAAAGGCTATGCGTACGCAGCGGCACCGCCGCTGCCAAAACCAAGAACCAATGACCTACAACTTCGACACCATCACCCCTCGTCGCCACACCAACTCCGTGAAATGGGACGAGACAGCGCTTGAGAACGTCATCCCCCTTTGGGTGGCCGACATGGATTTCCCTACTTATCCGCCCATCGTCGAGGCCTTGCAACGGCGCGTGGCCCACGGCATATTTGGCTACACACACATCCCTGACAGCTACTATCGCTGCGTTGCCAGTTGGTTTGCCAAATACCACGGAACCAGGGAGTTCGGAAAAGAACACTTTGTTGTCACCACAGGCGTGGTGCCCGCCATCTCGGCCATCATACGCGCACTCACCCTGCCTGGCGACAAGGTGCTGCTCATGTCGCCTGTCTACAATTGCTTCTTCTCCAGCATCCGCAATCAGGGATGCCAGGTGGAGGCATCGCCCTTGGTCTATGCCGACGGCACTTACAGCATCGACTGGGACGACTTCGAGCGGCGCTGTGCCGACGATCGCGTGCGTGCATTCTTGTTCTGCAACCCCCACAATCCGGCGGGACGTGTGTGGACACGCGATGAGGTGACGCGCGTGTGCGACATTTGTCAGCGCCATGGCGTCTTCATCATTTCAGACGAGATACACGGGGAAATCGTCATGCCCGGTCGGGAATACTGCTCCATAGCCAGCATCTGTAATCTGCCCGACGATGCCTATGCGCTCTGCGTGGCTCCCGCCAAAGCCTTCAACATTGCTGGTTTGCAAATCGCCAATATCATCGTTCCCGACAGCAGGCGGCGTGAGCGCATCGACCGCGCCATCAACATCCACGAGGTGTGCGACGTCAACCCCTTTGGCGTCATTGCAACCGAGGCTGCCTACACCGACGGCGGATGGGAATGGCTGCAACAGCTCAATGCCTACATTGCTGCCAACTATGAGTATCTCAGGCAGTTCCTTGAGAAACAGCTGCCGCAGCTGAGGCTGGTCCGACTTGAGGGCACCTATCTGGCGTGGGTCGATTGTACGGCGCTTGGATGCTCATCGTCACAGTTGGTCGATCACCTGCTCAACAGGCATGGCGTATGGCTCAATGACGGGGAGATGTATGGTGAGACAAGCCGGCCCTTTGTCCGCATCAACCTGGCTTGTCCGCAGGCGACGCTTG
>JAEEGG010001684.1_pt1 | contig 58687 bp, 46 predicted proteins | sample 9134161 | NCBI WGS metagenome assembly JAEEGG01 (sample SAMN16246543, study PRJNA631951) | gut metagenome | biome: gut microbiome; feature: rumen; material: CR-attached | host: Bos | place: Iran: Karaj | collected 2018-10
CCTACCGTATTGTTATACTGATTGGTGTTGGGTGTGGGAATTGGTGTGTCAGGTGCTACAAGGTCGGCCCATTTCGAGTCAAAATCCACCAAAGTGGTCAGATTGGGTTCCCAAGGCTCCACATTCAGGTTATATAGCAAGCCCATAGAATTGTCAGGCTCTTCGTACTCATCACCCAAACCCGCAAAAGCATGTCCAAACTCATGAACAATCACACTGGAAGCCGACATATTGCCCGCCGTGCTCATCGAATAGAAATTGTAGAATCCACCGCCGCCATAAACATCGCTGTTCACCAAAATGTAGATTTGGTCGTAAGGCGCATTGGCCGCCACATCTTTCACCGAGAAGTAATCGCGGGTGGTACAATAGCGGTCAATATAAAAGGTGTAGAAATGCGAATTGAGGATGGTGCGTACCCAGGTGTGAGAGGCTGGAATGTCAACGCCACTCTCCTCCGAAGGGGCAAGCACGGCGCGGAAATTGAAGTCGTTGATATGGCTTGCAAACGGCTCCGCCTGTGCAAACACATTGGCCAAATTCTGGCAATCTTGCAGGAATTGCGACATTTCATCAGCGGTATAGCCTTCGGGCAGAATCACGATGTCCACCTTGCTTTCGGGCGTGCCATTAACCATAATATCTTGAACAGGAAACACATAGCGTTGCTCGGTGCTGTTGAACATTTCATTAGGCTCGTAAAGTTTTGAGAAAACTTCTTCAAACTCGCCATCGAAATTCCTGATTTCGAGAACGATATAGGCCTCATTGCGTGGCAACGGAACGCTCACGGATTCTTCATAACAACGTTCCATCACTCTGGCTTCGTCGGTGGTTTGCCATTCACGGAACAAGGTGTTATAACCTCTTGAATAAATGAGCGTATTTGTCTGCGCATCAATCACTTTCACTCGGTTTGTCCCGAAATTAAAAGGATCTATCAGATTGACCTTGGAGCCACCGAAATGCGGCTCGATAATGAAACGCTCAAACACATAGTGCGAGCTGTCGGACATGCCGCATTGGAAAACATCCATGCGCAACGACCCTTCATCAAGGAAATACTGCTCAAAATTGATGTTTTGCGCTCTCGAAAGCAGCGAAAATGCGATTGCAAACAGGAAAACAATAGTCTTTTTCATCGTCAATAGATATATTTGTTAGAAATCTGAAAGTTTAATTTTGCAAAAATATAAAATTATCAATCATTGTATTGGGTATCGAGATTTTTTCCTAACTTGCGCCCAAATTGAAACAACACTATGAACACAGAAGAATTAAAAAGCATCTTTAAGCAACGCTTTGAAAACGAGGGCGTTATCTACACATCTCCGGGACGTATCAACCTCATCGGCGAGCACACCGACTACAATGGCGGCTACGTCTTTCCTGGTGCCATCGACAAAGGCATCTATGCCTGCATCCGTCTTAACGGGACCGACAAGGTTCGTGCCTATTCCATTGATAAAGAAGACTATCGCGAATTTGGGCTGAACGAAGAAGACTGCCCCAACATACACTGGGCCAACTATATTTTCGGTGTGTGCCGCGAAATCCAAAAGCGTGGCTACAAGCTTGAGGGCTTCGACACAGTGTTTTACGGCAACGTGCCGATTGGCGCAGGCATGTCGTCGTCGGCAGCCTTGGAGAGCACTTTCGCCTTTGCCCTTAATGAGTTGCTGAACCTGAACATCGACAAGTTCGAATTGGCGCGTATTGGTCAGGCCACAGAGCACAACTATGTCGGCGTGAAATGTGGCATCATGGACCAGTTTGCTTCCCTATTTGGCAAGGCCGGTCATCTCATGCGCCTCAACTGCGCCACGATGGAGTTTGAGTATTTCCCCTTTAACCCGCAGGGCTACAAGGTTGTTTTGCTTGATACTGTCGTGAAACACGAGTTGGCTTCGTCGGCCTACAACCGTCGTCGTGAGTCGTGCGAGAACGCTTGCGCCCATATCGCAAAAAAACATCCCGAGGTGAAGTATTTGAGCGACGCCACCATGGCTATGCTCAATGAAATAGACGTTGAGATTTCCGCTGAAGACTACATGCGAGCGGAATATGTCATCGGTGAGAAGCAGCGCGTCCTCGATGTCTGTGATGCCTTGGAAAGAGGTGATTACGAGACCGTTGGCGACCGCATGTACGGCACGCACTACGGCATGAGCAAGCTCTACGAGGTGAGCTGCGAGGAACTGGACTACCTCAACGACATTGCCAAGGAATGCGGCGTGACCGGCTCACGCGTGATGGGCGGCGGCTTTGGAGGCTGCACTATCAATCTGGTAAAGGAAAGTCTTTATGATGCCTTCATCGCCACGGCGAAGGAGAAATTCAACTCCAGATTCGGACATGAACCGAAGGTTTACGATGTGGTCATATCTGATGGCGCAAGAAGGTTATAATCAACCCTGTAGAGACGCGATTCATCGCGTCTCAACTAAACGACAACCATTCGGAGACGCGATGAATCGCGTCCCTACAAACAAACGATTCAACAATTAAAATTAAACAATTCAACATAATGAAACCAACATTATTAGTTTTAGCAGCAGGTATGGGCTCTCGTTACGGAGCCCTGAAACAAATGGACGGCGTCGGCCCGAACAATGAAGCCATCCTTGATTATTCCATTTATGACGCCAAACGTGCCGGCTTTGGCAAAGTGGTCTTCGTCATCCGTGAGGACTTTGCCGAGGCTTTCAAGAAAGTCAACAACACGGAGAAATTCGGCATTCCAGTAGAGTATGTGTATCAGTCACTTGACAAGCTTCCGGAAGGCTTCAGCGTCCCCGAAGGACGCGTCAAACCTTGGGGCACCTGCCACGCCGTACTGATGGCCAAGGACGTGATCCACGAGCCTTTTGCCGCCATCAACGCTGACGATTTCTATGGCAAGGAAGCCTACGAGGTTTTGGCCAACTACCTTATGGAATGTGAAGGCAAGAAAGGTGCTTACAGCATGGTGGCCTACAAGTTGCGCAACACCATGTCGGACTTCGGCACGGTGAGTCGCGGCATTTGCACCGCTGATGCAGAAGGCAATCTGCAAACCATCGTAGAACGCACGGCCATTGGTCATACTGAAGATGGTGGCGCGGCCTACACCGACGAAACTGGCAGCCATCCGCTTGACATGGATTCCTTGGTCTCGATGAACTTCTTCGGCTTCACCCCTGACTTCTTCGAATATTCTGAGAAGGGCTTTGTCGAGTTCCTGAAAGGTCCTGCCCAGACCAACATCAAGGCCGAGTTCTTCATCCCGCTGATGGTCAACCAGAGCATCAACGACGGCACAGCCAAACTGAAGGTGCTGTCAAGCAACGCCTCGTGGTTTGGTGTCACCTACAAGGAAGACAAACCTGAAGTGATGCGGAAAATCCGTGAGTTGATCGAGAAAGGCGTTTATCCACAAAATCTTTGGTAAAGTCGGCCCTTCGACAAGCTCAGGGACCTTAGCTTTTACAGAGGTTGAAGGTGCCTGAACCTGTCGAAGGCCCGTCCCGTTTTAAAAGGACCTATATGAACATTGAAGTAAAAATTTGGGGCAAAACCCCTGACAACAAGGATATTAAACTCTACACCCTGACCAACGCCAATGGTATCAAGGTGCAGTTGAGCGATATTGGTGCGGGTATCGTGAGCATCCTTACACCCGACCGTTATGGACACATGGAAGACATCGCCCTGGGTTATCCACATCCGTGGGATTACTACAGCGATGGTCCATGCGCGGGCAAGACTCCCGGACGTTTCGCCAACCGCATCGCCAACGGCCGTTTCAAGATTGATGATGTGGAGTATCAATTGGAGTTGAACACCAACGACGGCAAGCATCACCTCCACGGCGGCAGCATCGGTTTCGCCAACCAGAAATGGGCCAGTCGTATCAACGGAGAGAATGTGGTGTTCACTTATCTCAGTGCTGATGGCGAGGCGGGTTATCCCGCTGAGTTGGTGTCGAAGGTGTACTACACCCTCAATGACGAGAACGAGCTGAACATCCGCCTCTGCGCCTATTCATCGGGAACCACCATCGTCAACCTGACCAACCACACCTATTTTAATCTGAAAGGCGAAGGCAATGGCGACATCCTCGACCACAAACTGCGACTGAACGCCTCGCGTTTTCTGCCTGCCACCAACGAACTGATTACCACGGGAGAAATGAGGCAGGTGGCTGACACTCCGATGGATTTCACCCAAGCCAAACTCATAGGCCGCGACATCAAAGAGCCTTATCCTGACCTGATTAACGGCAAAGGTTACGACAGTTGCTGGGTTATCGACGGCATTGCCAAAGACAAACTCTGCCTCGCTGCCGAACTCTCGCACGAAGGCACAGGCCGCATGGTGAAAATCTACACTACGCAGCCTGGCGTGCAGGTATACACCGGCAATTGGCTTTCAGGTTGTCCGAAAGGCAAAAACGGTCACATCTACGAGGACTATTCCGGCGTAGCATTGGAATGTCAAGCCCTCCCCGACTCGCCCAACAAGCCTAACTTCCCCAACACCTTCCTGCGCTCAGGAGAAGAGTACAACGAAACAATCATCTTCAAGTTCATGATTCTATAATTTTTAAATCTTTGAATCTTAAATCCTTAAATCTTAAATATCTATGGAAACAACCGCTAAAAAACAGAACTACACGATTCCGATTCTCGTGATGTTTCTGCTCTTCGGTATGATCTCCTTCGTGACCAATTTGGCCTCACCGATGGGTGACATTCTGAAAAACCAATTCAACATTCCCAACTGGCAAGGTACCCTTGGCGTTTTTGCCAATTTCATCGCCTACGCGGTGATGGGCATTCCTGCCGGTAACCTGCTGCAAAAGAAAGGTTACAAGACCACGGCCCTTATTGCCATTGGCGTCGGCTTTATCGGTGTCGGCATCCAGACGCTTTCGGGTGTGGCCGAGAGCTTTTTCATCTACTTGATTGGCGCCTTCATCGCTGGTTTCAGCATGTGTCTGCTCAATACGGTCGTCAACCCCATGCTGAACCGTTTGGGCGGTGGCGGCAACAAAGGCAACCAGCTCATCCAGATTGGTGGTTCCTTCAATTCCCTCTGCGGCACGGCGGTCATCATCATCACAGGTTTGCTCATCCCCAGCATCATGGATGCCAAAATCAGTGATGTCTTCCCGCTGATGTACACGGCATTAGGTATCTTCGCCTTTGCGTTCGTCGTCATCCTGCTGACCGATATTCCTGAAAACGAGCAACAAAAGGTGGCTTCAGTGAAGTCGGAAACAGGCAAAGGCCCCATGGCTTTCCGTCACTTCGTGCTCGGTGCCATCGCCATCTTCATTTATGTTGGCGTTGAAGTTGGTGTCCCGAACGTGTTGAACAAATGGCTGCAAAACCCCGAACTCAATGTGCTGGGCAGTGGTGTCAATGCCGAAGCTGTAGCTGGCTCTGTGGCTGCCACGTATTGGTTCCTCATGCTTATCGGTCGTTTGATTGGCGGCATCATTGGTAGCAAAGTCTCGGCGAAGTCCATGCTTAGCGTGGTGTCGTGCATAGGCATCATATTGACCTTATTGGCCATGTTTGGTCCTTCCACGATGGTCAAGTTCCCCGCTTTCAATGGCGCACACGGCTTTGGCATGGTGAATATCCCACTCAATGCGGCTTTCTTGGTCTGCATCGGTCTCTGCACCTCGGTAATGTGGGGCGGCATCTTCAACCTTGCTGTTGAGGGACTGGGTAAATACACCGAAAAGGCTTCCGGCATCTTCATGGCTTTGGTTTGCGGCGGCGGCATCCTGCCTCTGCTTCAGAATGCCATTGTCGATGGTCTCGGTGGCACTGGTTACCTCCCCAGCTATTGGGTCATCGTGGTTGGTTTGGCCTACATCCTCTTCTACGCCCTCGCGGGATCGAAGAATGTCAATAAGGATATCCAAGTAGGCTGATGTTCAAGAAGATACTTGGAACAGGAGCGACAAGGGTGGTCAACGTGATGACACAGTTGGCCACCCTCATTATGGGTACGAGATGCCTCGGTGCCGCTGAATGGGGCAAGGCTTTCATCGCCCAGACCGACATCACCTTTTTATTAATAGGCATCGAACTCATCGCCGGCAGCGGTTTGGTGTATTTCACGCCTCGCAAGAAACTCACTACCCTGATGAAGATTTCATACGGCTGGATTGCCTTTGTGATGCTGATTTACCTCCTGTTATTCAATATCTTACATTTCTTCCCTAACTTTTATCACACCATCATTCCCGAAGGCTATGCTTGGCTCGTTCTGCTGATGACTTTCATCTATAGTCTGCACGAGTTCAACCTCAACCATTTCCTTGGGAAAGAACGAGTAGCCACCTACAACTGGCTGTTTCTCACACAGATACTGACACAGGTCACGATGATGGCCGTGCTGATTTTCGCCATGAACCTGAGGACGGCCAAAGCTCTACTCTATTCCCAACTTTGCGGCTATTCGTTGGCGACCCTCATCGGCTGGATACTTCTTTTCCCGCATCTCAAACGCGAACAGAAAGAACCTCTCAGAGACACTTTCAAAGAATTGTTCCATTATGGAGCGTTCATGCAGCTTTCAACCTTGGTCAGTACGTTGAACAAACGCTTGAGCATCTATCTGTTGAAAACGCATTGCGACGAAAGGTCACTCGGTGTGTATGCCTCTGGTACACAGGTTACTGAGGGCGTGAACATCGTAGGGCAAAGCATTGGTTTGGTGGAGTTTTCCGCACTGAGCAACACGGAGAAGGCCCAACGTGCCTCGCAACTCACCTTACGTTTCATGAAACTCTCTGTCCTGTTGACCTTCACTGCCTTGTTGGTGATTTGCCTGCTTCCGACCACCTTTTTTGAATGGCTGTTATCGGGCGAATTTGCCGACATCCATTCCGTCATTCTACTGATGGCTCCCGGTATCCTGCTCTTGTCCGCACACACCATTTTGGCCAACTATTTCTCCGGTACAGGCAAGCCGAAATACAATCTTTATGCCTCACTCATCGGGCTTTCAGTCACTTTGGTTTCAGCTTTTATCTTGATTCCTTGGTTAGGTATCCGCGGTGCGGCCATCACCACGACGCTGACCTATACAGCTTTGTTTATATATCAATGGATTGTCTTCCACAAACAAACAGGAAGCCGATTGATACAACTAATTCCTAATCACGAGGATTGGGAATGGGTGAAAACTGAATGGAATAGAATAGTAAAAAAGCAAATTTGATTATTTACATGAATGGTCATGAATTAAGCATGAATTTTCAAAAATAATTCGTGATAATTCGTGACATATTCATGACAATTCGTGTTAAAAGATAAATAGCAAATAGAAGAAGAGTATTTGCGAGTTTTTTCGTAATTTTGCGCAAAATCATTTTATATGAGCGAAATCAACGAAGACGACATCTTCACTCAAAGCGAAGACCCCATTCCAACCACTGAAAACTATAACGACGACAGCATTGTGCACCTTGAGGACATGGAGCACATCCGTCGCCGTCCCGGCATGTATATTGGCAAATTGGGCGACGGTGCCTCGCAAGACGACGGCATCTATGTGCTTATCAAAGAGGTGATTGACAACTCCATCGACGAATTCACTTCGGGCTTCGGCAAAAAAATCGAGGTGACCGTCAATAAAGCGGAAAAGAAGGTTAGCATCCGCGACTATGGCCGTGGCATCCCGTTGGGCAAGCTGAAAGAAGCCGTCTCGCAACTCAATACAGGCGCAAAATACGACAGCAAGGTGTTCCAGAAGTCCGTCGGCTTGAACGGCGTGGGTACCAAGGCTGTCAACGCACTTTCGTCTTATTTCAAGGTACAGGCCATCCGCGAAGGCAAGACACGCATCGTGGAGTTTGCACAAGGCAAATTAGTGAATGATTCGGGCATTATTCCTTCTGATGGCGACACTGGCACTATAACAGAGTTCATCCCCGATTCCGCTCTTTTCGGCAACTACCATTACGTTGATGAATACATTGAGAAGCGCATTTGGAATTACGCTTACCTCAATCGAGGTTTAAGCCTGATTTACAACGACAAACGCTACTATTCCAAGAACGGCCTTTTAGACCTTTTGCAGAACAACATGGAAGGTGAAGGCCTCTACCCCATCATCCATATCAAGGACGGTGATTTCGAGGCCGCTTTCACCCATGTAAACGGTCAGTCGAGCGACTATTTTTATTCTTTTGTCAACGGACAACACACCACCGAAGGTGGCACACACCAGTCGGCCTTCCGCGAAGGCTACGCTCGTGTGGTGCGCGAGTTCTACCAAAAGGAATACGAGCCAGCCGACATCCGACAAGGCTTGGTTTGCGCCTTATGTGTTCGTATACAAGAGCCTGTCTTCGAAGCACAAACCAAGACCAAACTCGGCTCCACCCACCTCGCGCCCAACAACCCCGATGGCACTAACGACAGCCCCTTCTTGAAGACATACGTTTTCGACATCCTGAAACGGCATTTGGACAACTACCTGCACAAGAACCCTGAGACGGTCAGTGTTTTACAAGCAAAGATCCAAGCCAACGAGAAGGAACGCAAAGAGATTGCTGGCATCAAGAAGGCCGCACGCGAAAGCGCGAAAAAAGTCAGCCTGAACAACCGCAAGCTCCGCGATTGTCGCATCCACCTCAACACCAACCATGAAAAACGCCTCGAAAGCACCATCTTCATCACCGAGGGCGACTCCGCATCGGGAAGCATCACCAAGAGCCGTGATGTGCAGACCCAGGCCGTGTTCAGCCTGCGTGGTAAGCCGCTCAACTGCTTGGGGATGACCAAAAAGGTGTGTTACGAGAACGAGGAATTCAACCTCTTGCAAGCCGCTTTGAACATCGACGAGGACATTGAGAACCTGCGCTACAACAACATTGTGATTGCCACTGATGCTGATGTCGACGGCATGCACATCCGCCTGCTGATGCTCACCTTCTTCCTGCAGTTCTACCCCGACCTCGTACGCAACGGACATGTCTACATCTTGCAGACACCACTATTCCGTGTGCGTAACAAAAAGGAGACCTACTACTGCTACAGCGATGAGGAACGCATCACCGCCAAGGAGAAATGTGGCAAGCAGGCCGAGATTACCCGATTCAAAGGCTTAGGCGAAATCTCCCCCGACGAGTTCCGTGGCTTCATCGGTCCCAATATGCGCCTTGAACCAGTCATTCTTCGTTACGACTTCGGCATCAAAGAATTGCTGGAATACTACATGGGCAAGAACACCATGGAGCGACAGAAGTTCATCATCGAGAATCTACGGATTGAGGATGATTCGGAGATGGATAAGATGTGATGACGGTTGCAATTTTTACAATAGTCACTATTCTCAGTTATTTACATTTTGGGAAATACCACTTCCACATCAACAGTAGTTATTGCAAAATTTGCAACAACTGAATTCCATTTACCCGATTGAATAAACCTGTTGGAATTCACAGGTTAAATTAGTCTAAATATTCATCCTCTCGAATAATCTGTTCCAAAGTGTCAAGAAAGACTTCAACGGTTGGAACCAAAGGCATCACATCAGCTTCTGTAACCACTTTCCAATCGTCATAATCTCCAGTTTGCCGTAATTCATAAAGTTCGCTGTAGAATTTTCCCAATTCGGAAGCAACAATTTTGGGTTTTATGAAATGCAGGCCAAAAAGACCAATAGTACCACCGTGTGTGTGGCTGCTCTGCCCGATTTTGAGAAGCAAAGCTGAAACCATGTAGTAGCAGGCATAATACATTCTATTAGCAGCGGCATACCAATACTGGCTCTCCATGATGCCTTTGGCTTCTGCCCATGTCTCTCGTGAACGCCTTACCTTATTGGAAACCAAGGCTTTTCTTTCTTCATCGGTCAGCATAATACCACTCCTTCTTTATTAATGTTGTCGTAAAACGGTGTGCCTTTTCGCCTGGCCCATTCCGCATAAGTGTAGATTTTCGGGCTAAAATAGGTGCCATATTCCCAACCTAATTCAACAAATGGATAGGCGTATGCTCCAAAAGTGTCGTTTGGTAAATGCCTATCGTTAAGCAAGATAAGCAAGTCCCAATCGGAATCCTCTCTTGCATCGTTGCGTGCCTGCGAACCAAACAAAATAAGCCGTGCTCCCGCAGGTAGTACCTTGGAACCCAATGCACGAATGGAACTCAATATGGCGTCTTTTTCAGATAACATACAATTTCAATTATGACGCAAAACTACAAAAAACATCAATTCGCCGCCACTTTTACATTTTCTTTTCAAATTTGTCGTACTTTTGTTTGCTGAAACTGGGTTGCTTCGTCCCTCGCAGTGACGCAAAGCGACAAAATAGTCCAGCAAAAAATAGAATCTTAAATCTTTGAATATTAAATCTTTAAATCAACAAATAATGAAAAAACTCACCTTATTGATTATGGGCAGCATGATTACCCTTTTCGGCTGCAACCAACAACCGCAGCCCGCTGAACGCTATTCCGTCAAGGCTTATCCCGAGACACGCATGGACGAAACCGTCGTTGACGACTACTTCGGAACGAAGGTCGCCGACCCGTACCGTTGGCTCGAAAACGACACCTCCGCCGAGACCGCGAAATGGGTCAAGGCGCAGACAGAGGTCACCAACGACTACCTGAGCCACATCCCCTTCCGTAGTGCCCTCAAGGACCGCCTGACGGAAATCGTCAATTATGAGCGCTACAGCACTCCTTCGAAGAAACACGGCCGTTACATCTATTCGAAGAACGACGGCCTCCAAAACCAAAGCGTCATCTACATGCAAGAGACGCTTGACGGTGAGCCTACCGTACTCTTGGACCCCAACAAACTCTCCGACGACGGCACCGTCTCCTTGGGCGGCATCAGTTTCTCCAACGACGGCAAATACATGGCCTACTACATCCAACGCAGCGGCTCCGATTGGGTTGAGATATACGTGAAGGACATGGCCACCCTCGAACTCCTCCCCGACCACATTGAATGGGCCAAGTTCACGGGAGCCTCGTGGTACAAGGACGGCTTCTTCTACGCCGCCTACGACCGCCCCGAGGAAGGTAAGGAGTTCAGCAATGTGAACGAGAACCACAAGATATATTACCACAAGCTCGGCACGCCGCAGGAACAAGATGAGCTCTTCTATAGTAACCCTGCCCAGCCACGCTATTTCCACCAAGTTGACCTCACCGAGGATGAGCATTACATGTTCCTCTTCGAAAGCGGTCAAGGCGCAGGCAGCACCCTGTGGATCAGAGACATGCAAGACCCGAATGGCAAGTTTGTGCAGATTGCCGATGACATGGACTATCAATACGGTCCCATAGACGTGATTGACGATGTGCTGTACATCTTCACCAACTATAACGCCCCCAAGGGCCGTATCTGCCGCGTGTCAGCCAAGACCCCGCAAATGGAGAACTGGGTCGATGTGATTCCCGAAGGTGAAAACGTCATCGCTGGCATCAGCCTCGCCAACGGCAAGATGATTGTCACCTACGACAAAGACGCCGCCAACCACGCTTACGTTTACACTATGGACGGCGAGCAACTCCACGAAATCGCCTTGCCCACCTACGGTTCAGTCGGTTTCAGCAGCCGCTACGAGGAACCCGAAGTGTTCTATGCCTTCACTTCTTTCACTTTCCCGACCACGATTTACACCTACAACATCGACGACAACACCTCCACCGTGTTCCGTGCGCCTGCCATCGATTTCAAGTCGGATGATTACGAGACAGAACAAGTCTTCGTCACCTCGAAGGACGGCGCCCAAGTACCCATGTTCCTGACCTACAAGAAGGGCTTGCAGAAGGACGGCACCAACCCCACCCTACTTTATGGTTACGGTGGTTTCAACATCACACTGAACCCTGGCTTCAGCACCTCGCGTCTGCCCTTCATTGAGAATGGTGGCATCTACGCCCAGATGAACCTGCGCGGCGGTAATGAATACGGTGAGGAATGGCATATCGCTGGCACTAAGTTACAGAAACAGAACGTCTTCGACGACTGCATCGCCTGCGCGGAATACCTTATCAATAACAAATACACCTCACCCAAGTACTTGGCATTGAACGGTGGCTCGAACGGTGGTCTGCTCGTCGGTGCCGTCGTCAACCAGCGTCCTGACCTCTTTGGCGTGGCCGTACCGCAAGTCGGCGTGATGGACATGCTGCGTTACCACCTCTTCACCATCGGCTGGAACTGGGCTAGCGACTACGGCACCAGCGAGGACGACGAAGCCATGTTCAAGGCTTTGTATGCCTACTCGCCGCTGCACACCATCCAAAGCGGTGAGAATGTACACTATCCCGCCATCATGGTCACCACTGCCGACCACGACGACCGTGTGGTGCCCGCCCATAGCTTCAAGTATGCAGCCGCCCTGCAAGCTGCCCAGACTGGACCAGAGCCCAAAATCATCCGCATTGACACCAAAGCAGGACACGGTGGTGGCAAGCCCATCTCTAAGGTTTTGGAGGAACAGGCTGACATTTATTCGTTCATCCTGTATAATATGGGGCTGACTTATCCAAAGGACGCGAAATAATCGCGTCCTTTTGTGCTGTTTTTCAAAGAAATTGAGTATATTTGCATTCAGAAACAAGAAGAAAACCATGCTTTTCGACGATTATAGGCAACATCAGGATTCCGTCATTCGGCCTTCGCTTTTGTGGGAATACGACTTGAGCGATTTCGATTGGCAGGACATGCGCAATGTGGTGGTGCAACGTGTGTTGGAGCGTGGCCGCATGGACGATTACTACGCCATGCTCAACCTATACGGTCGTGAAGGCGTTCGCGAAGCCTTGCGGATGATACCCTACATGAACCGAAAAGACATGAATTTCGCTTGTTTTGTCTTTGGCTTGAAAAAAGAGGAATTGGGATGTTACACTATGAGACCATCGCGCCCGCTACACGGGAGCTTCTGAATAGGCTGATGTCTGACGACCGCCTGCAAGACTTTATCCTTGTGGGCGGCACGTCACTCGCGTTACAATTGGGACACCGTTTGAGTGTTGACTTGGACTTGTTTACCGATGCCGATTTTGATGCTGAGAATCTGAAAGCCTATTTGGACAAAAACTATCATTTCCAAGCCGATTTTATGGAGCGCAGTACCGTGAAAGGCGAAATCAATGGTGTTCAGATTGATTGCATTGCGCATTGCTATCCTTGGCTAAAACCTTTCAGAATGGAAGGCAATTGGCGATTAGGTGATTTAGAGGACATTGCCGCCATGAAACTCAATGCTATTGCTGGAAACGGTACTCGCATTAAGGATTTCATTGACATGGCTTACCTATCATCGGTGTTTTCTTTGCAGCAGATGCTTGGTTTCTATGAGCAAAAGTACCATTCCAACACGCTAATGCCTCTCAAAGGGCTCATTTTCTTTGACGACATCAACAGAAATGAACCTGTGCGCATGGCAGATGGAAAGCCTTTACAATGGAAACGCATTGAGAAGCGATTGCTGATGATGGACCGCAATCCTGAACGTGTTTTTGAAGCTTTGTAGAAAAATGAAAATCAAATGAAGAAACATCTAGCTCTCATAGCATTTGTTCTTGGCTTCATTTCTATGTATGCCCAAGAAACCACTTTTTGGGGGAAAGTCAACCACTTTCTGACCAAACCTGCTGTGGTCGATACGGCGAACATTCTTCAACGTCCAGCCAGTTTCTCATTAGGATTGTTCACCACAGGACAAAAGGCGGGCTTTGATGTGGATGTCAATTTCGGCATCGATATGTACGATTTTGGCTGGTTTTCAGGTGTATCGGAATACAGCCTCAGCGAAAACATTTGCACGAAAATCGGCCTCGAAGCTGGTTACGGTAATGTCAGTCTCGGCTATGGCATCGAAGTGGGTCCAAAAAGTGCTTGGAAAAAGAGCGCACTCGCATTCAACATCCTTGGGAAGTCTTGGGGCGTACACCTTAACTACTTCAAAATCAGCAATCAGTTCAAATCGAGCCTGACGATTGGAACTGAGGGAAGCGAGGGGTATATGCATTATGACACCATCGCGGATGAATTGGCCGTACTGAGAAACTTTACCATTGACGGATATTATGTCTTCAATAACAAGAGATTTGCCTATCCAGCCGCCTATAAGATGAGCCTAATCCAACGCCACACGGCAGGCTCGTGGATGCTGACGGCACGCTATATGCAAGGCAGTTTGTACAACTCTCCTGAAGCCTCCATGGATTCATACAACATGGTGGATTGTTTCAACACGATGCAAGCTTCGATTGGTGGCGGCTACTCGGTCAATTTTGTGCTTTGGCACAAAGACCCCGTGGGACCTCGTAACGAAGGGCTCCGCAACCTCACCGTCAACTTGACTGCCATGCCTATGATTACAGTGTTCAATTACCTGAAAACCAATACATACCAATACGATGAGGATGGGCAATACAGCGGCGAGAAAGTCTCAAAAGTGCTATGCTATCCCATGCCCAACTACATAGGAAGTGCCGCAGCCAGTCTTATTTTAGGACGAGTTTATTTATCGGCCCAATTCACCTACAACTGGTTCTATTTCCGCAGCAACGATGCTTTCAACGAAAAACATTTGGACATTCCGGAATACTTGGACGACCTCAGTTATCGCAGTGCTTTCCACGATTGGATGCTGAAAGGACTATTGGTGTACAAGCTCTAAATCTCATTCAATTTCCAATTCCTCATACACATAAGTGACCTTCTTCCCTACATTAACCACCAAATAACTTGGTTTCCCGCCATCGTTGAGGTTGTCAGTCATCACGTACTGCACGCCGCCGAACTGACGCTGCTCGCGCATGTGGAAATGGCCCATCAGTACCAACTCTACATTGTTGCGGCTCATCAGGTCCATGAAAGCGTATTGTTCGTCTTGTGGCAAGTTGGCTGCTGGTGTGGTGGTGTAGTTGTATGAGGTGCGGAACATCCAGTTGTGGCTGATGACGAAGCAATGGCGGTATTCTTTACGATGCTCAAGTTGTTCTTCCAACCACTTCGTCTGACGTTGGCCGAAAGTGCCGTTGCCCGAATCCAACAAAATGTAAAGGTCTTTATAACCGCCAACCGTCTTCACGGTCACGGTGTAAGTCGAAGTGTGGAAATATTGCTTATAGTATTTGGCGCAATCATAATACACATCATGGTTGCCAAGGACGGTGAAACAAGGATCGTTTTTAGCTTGGGTCTCGGCGTTGAAACGCATGGAGGAATCTACCCTTCTATAGCCTGCCTCACCGCTTTCGTTGACCAAGTCGCCCACAAGAAGAGAGAAAATGGCCTTGGGGTCATTGCGTTCGGCAGTGAGGTACTTGTACAAACGGTCTTTGGGACCCTGTAACTCGAAATCGTCACGGTCGGAATAGTGAGAGTCGGAGGTAGAATAAATACGATACTCGTCTGGAACGTTCTCGATAACAGGCATTTCGTGCTGGGCATCATAGTCGAGCCAGTCGGCCACCCGCTCTTCGGTGTCGCTGCGGTCGACGACCATTCCAAGGATGTCAAGACGGTTGCAGCCTGTCATTAGAATCATTGCAGCAGCGGTTAATATAATAAGGTGTAATTTTTTCATGATTTCAGTTTTATCAAGAATTAGAGAATTATTTCGTTGAATTTTTGAAAATTAGAGACAAAATCACAAGCGATTTTAAGGTTTCCAAATCAGTCCTACATTGCCAAACCAGCCGTTGTATTGCGCTGACAGATTGAGCACGCCGCAAGGATGCACTCCCACTTCAGATGTCAGGCGCAGGCCATTGCCGAAATCGTAATAGCCGTTCACGCTATAGAAAAACAGTGTAAAACGCTCGATGACAAAATCCCTGTAATTGGACACTCGTGCACCCACGTTCCAAGGATGCTCCTGGTCAAATAGGTTGCCTTCCACGCAAAAAGTGACATTCATCGGTTCTAATACTGCATCCATGCCGCCATTCTTGCGTAACGGAATAGGTGCCGTATAACGGTTAGTCAAGCCGAACTGGAAATTGAAATGACGGTTGCGCCACCCCAAGTCCAACACAGCGTTGAACTCCTGCAATTTGTAATTGGGGAACAAGCGATAGAGATAGCGGTTCTCCAAATAGAGTGTACCACTTTTTGCTTTGAGCAAATCCACCTGATATTGCAGGTTGACGGAATAGCGGCCCAAAGTTGTGGCTTGGAGCCCTAACCCGATGTTAAAATTGTTGGCTAATTGGTAGTCGCCCAACAAAGCCAACGATGCACTACTTCCTGAAGTACGCGTGTAGTCGTACTCGCCGTAAGTCCGCAAAGTCCACTGCGCCCTTGCGGTAAAAGCAAAGAGCAGCAGACCGAGAGTGATTAAAACTTTCTTCATAGATTCAAAATTTGGGTGCAAAAGTAAGGAAAAGTCATCATCAAACTCAAGACGGTACTTCTTTTTTCCTATTTTTGCGACTTTATTGACAAGCATAAAATATGAACCACATTCACAAAAGTTTTTTTACATTGTTCGTTTTCAGTTTTTTAAGTTTTAATCTTTCCGCACAATATGGCCCTCAGTTCGACAACCGAGGTTTTGAACAATGGACCACACGAGAGGAATCTTCCGTCAGCGAGCCAGTACATTGGCATTCGGGCGGCACAGCAACAGGCAGTTTTGCGGGCTTTTTATCGAGCCAAATTGAGCAATCCAACCATTTGCGTCCAGGTTCTTCGGGAAGCAAAAGCGTACGCATTTTCCCTACGAGTCTCTTGGGAATTACTGCCAACGGCACCCTCACCAATGGTCGCATAAATGCCGGTAGTATGTCGGCAACAGGTTCGGGCAATTACAATTATACACAGCGTGCTGAAAATGCATTCAACACCCCCATAAGCCAGCTCCCGGACTCACTCTCCATTTGGGTATGTTTTCGCAGTCAAAGCTCGACCGACAAGGCTCAAGTGAAGGCCGTCGTCCATGGCAATGCCGATTATAAATTGATTGCCAATGGCACTGAAGAGCCTGCCGATATGCATGTGGCCACGGCGGAACAGCGGTTTACACGAACCTCAACAAACGGCGGAGCTTACAATTGGACCAGATTAAGCATTCCTTTTATTAATAATGGTCCATGCACAGATGTACGCTACCTGCTCCTCATGGCCACCACAAACGAAAATCCTGGTCAAGGCAGCACCAACGACGACCTTTTTGTAGATGACGTGCTGCTCATATACAACCAAAGCTTGACGTTGGGACAATTGAACTCTAACCAATGGACAATAGGCTCCTCGGTCACTCTGTCTTTCACATTGACGGGAACGATGTCGCCAGACAACCTGAACGCTTCGGCCAACCAAGTCATCGCCCAACTTTCCGATGCCAATGGCAACTTCAGCAATCCCACTGTGTTGGGCAGTGTCACCACCAATACCAGCGGCAGTATCACTGCACAAGTGCCAAACGTATCCGCAGGCCAGTACCAAATCCGTGTCATCTCCACCAACTATCCCATGATTGGACAGAACATCCAAACGGTTTCCATCATCGAGGACACCTTCACCGTCAATGTTTCGGCCAATCCTAATGAAGGCGGCACGGTGAGCGGAAGTGGCACCTACTCCAACGGACAAAGCTGCACCGTATCGGCCACAGCCAACAACGGCTATTCCTTCACCAACTGGACGGAGAATGGCAATGTGGTCTCCACCAATGCCAACTATACCTTTACCGTGAACGCTAACCGCACTTTGGTGGCCAACTTCACTCTCAATTCCTACACCATTACCGCCACCGCTAACCCAACTGCAGGCGGCACGGTGACTGGCGGCGGCAGCTACAATTATGGAGCCTCATGCGCCTTGACAGCAACAGCCAACCAAGGATATACCTTCACCAACTGGACCGAGAATGGCAACGTGGTTTCCACCAACGCCAACTACACCTTTACCGTGAATGCCAACCGCACTTTGGTGGCCAATTTCACTGCTAACACTTACACCATCAACGTGTCGGCCAATCCCTCCAATGGCGGTACGGTCAGTGGCAGCGGCACATACACACACGGACAAAGTTGCACCGTCGTGGCCACTGCCAACACAGGTTTCGCGTTTACCAACTGGACGGAAAATGGCAACGTAGTTTCCACCAACGCCAGTTATACCTTTACTGTGAATTCCAACAGCACTTTGGTGGCCAACTTCACAGCTAACACATACACTATCAACGTGTCGGCCAATCCCTCCAACGGCGGTACGGTCAGTGGCAGTGGCACATACACATACGGACAAAGCTGCACCGTCGTGGCTACTGCCAACACAGGCTTCACTTTCACCAACTGGACGGAGAACGGCAATTTGGTTTCCACAAATACCAATTACACCTTCACTGTGACAGGTAACCGTAACCTTGTGGCCAACTTCTCCACCAACGCCCATACCATCACTGCCATTGCCGAACCAAGCGATGGCGGCACGATAAGAGGTGCAGGCAACTATGAGTATGGTGCTTCCTGTACCTTGACAGCAACGGCCAATGAAGGTTACAACTTTGTTGAGTGGACGAAGGACGGTGTTCAGGTTTCCACAGATGCCAGTTACACCTTCACCGTGACGGCCTCGGAGACTTACGTGGCGTATTTCCAAGAGGATGACTCTGTTGAGGATCACATGATAGCAAGCCAAATCTTCCCCAATCCGTTCACATCAGTTTTGAGCATTACCACGGAACAAATTCCTCAAAGCATTCGCGTATATGATATCTATAGCCGTTTGCTGAAAGAACAAACCGTTTCATCGCAGCAGTTCGACCTCGATTTGAGCGGACTGGCTAAAGGCGCATATCTGCTACAAATCGATTACGGTGACAGCCGAAGCGTGCATCGGATAATGAAAGCCGAATAAAACAGAAATCGCGGCGAGATCAACCTCATCGCGATTTTCTTTTTCAGTCATACTAACGTTTACAGTCTTTCATTCACCACATCCCAGTTGATGATTTGCCAAAGGGCATTCAGATGGTCGGGACGACGGTTCTGATAGTCGATGTAGTAAGCGTGCTCCCACACATCGAAAGTCAGCAAGGGTCTGAAGCCGCGCTGCACAGGGTTGCCGGCATTGGTTTCCTGCGTGATTTGGAGTTTTCCGTCCTTGTCGACGGAGAGCCACACCCAGCCAGAGCCGAACAATGTGGCACCTTTCTTAGTAAACTCTTCCTTGAAGGCTTCGAATGAACTGAATTGTTGGTCAATCCATTGGGCAATCACACCTGTGGGTTTGTTGTCGGCTTTTGGGGCGCGGAACTGCGTGAAATACAGGTTGTGGTTCAGAATCTGGCCAGCGTTGTTAAACACGCCACCGTCGGCTGTCTTCACGATTTCTTCCAGAGGCATTTCCTCGTATTTTGTGCCTTCGATGAGGCCATTGAGGTTGTTGACATAGGCGTTCAAATGCTTGCCATGATGGAAACCCAATGTCTCTTTGCTGATGACAGGCTCCAATGCGTTTGCCTCGTAGGGCAACTTAATGAGTTCGTATTTCATAATGTTGTGATTTTGTTGTTCGTGGCTGCAAATATAGAAAAAAGTAGGATTCCGAAACCGAAATCCCACATTTTTCATTGATTCATGTACATCTGATAGAGCGGAGAGTTGGGCTCCGACTTCAGCCGTTTCAAGGCACGGTCGCGAATCTGGCGGGTACGCTCACGCGAGATGTTGAGTTTCATCGCGATTTCCTCCAAAGAATATTCGCGCGAAGTGCCCAACCCGAAGTACATGCAGATGATGGTACGTTCCTTCTCGTTCAACATGTCGAGCGATCTTCGTATAGCCCTGCTCGTCGACTCCTGCTCCACTGCCGAATCGGTCTTAACCTCATCCTCCGCGACAAAGACATCCAAGAAATTGGCATCGTCCTCGTTGTCTAAAGGCGCATCGGTCGAGACGGCACGCGAGTTGAGACTCAACAGTTGGTCCACTTTGTCCTCAGGCATACCGAGTTCATCGGCAATCTCTTTCAGAGTAGGTCTGCGTTCCAACTTCTGCTCCAACAGCGACACAGCTTTCTTCACCTTTGCCAAAGCCCCCACCTGGTTCATGGGCAGACGGATGATACGCGCCTGCTCGGCCACGGCTTGAAGGATGCTCTGACGAATCCACCAAACGGCATACGAGATGAACTTGAAGCCACGTGTCTCGTCGAAACGCTGTGCAGCCTTCACTAAGCCAAGGTTACCTTCGTTGATAAGGTCTTGCAAGCTAAGTCCTTGGTTCTGATACTGTTTGGCCACCGAAACGACGAAGCGCAGGTTGGCCTTCACCAATTTGTCCAAAGCGGCTTTATCACCTGCCTTGATACGCTGAGCCAGTTCGACTTCCTCATCGGTAGTCAGCAGGCTCTCCTTCGCAATGTCGGCCAGGTACTTGTCTAACGTGCCCACATTGCGGTCAGTGATCTGTTTTGAAATTTTCAGTTGTCTCATTTCTTTCTAATCTTTAATTGTTTAATTGTTTCACATTCAATATCTTACTCATCATAACTCTCCCACTTGATTTTTTGCATAATCTGTCCATCGAAGGAGGTCGAAATCTATCGGCCTACTCGAAGCACAAGCTAAATTACTATCAAAAACCGTACCGAAGTCTTTGATTCTCAGAAAAATTCTTTCTTTTCTACATTTTTAGTAGTAGAACGTTCCCATCATGCCGTTGGGATAGATGCCTTCGATGGTGGTGCGACGCGAACGGACACCCAAGGCATTCTCAAGGTCAGTCTTGCTGTTCACCACATAGCCATTCACCTTAGTGATGACGAAATCGACAGGGACACCAGAATTCATGAAGCGGCCTTGGCGGATTTCGACAATCTTCAATCCAGCATTGATGTTAAGTCGGCTCATGTCGTTCTGGTTGATGGGTTGCAACATCAGTCCAAACTCGGAATTGTAGAAGCTGTCGCCTTTCCTGACCACATCCACATTGCCTGCCTCGTTGAGCAAGGTCAATTCAAAGTGCTGACGACGGCCATTGCGGTTCACTTCCAGTTTCAGCTTATCGCCAGGACGATACTGACGAACGGTTTCCATCAATTGGGTAACCGTATTCACCTTTTTACCATTAATTGAGGTCACCACATCACCCTTTTGTACTCCTGCCAGTTTGGCAGCACCACCTTCGGTAACTTCTGCAACATATACACCCTCAATGTTTTCCAAGCCTTCTTTTTCGGCTAATTCTTGGGTGAGTTCAGCAGGATAAATGCCGAGATAACCGCGTTGGGTCTCGCCGTAAAGCAGCAGGTCGTCGACCACTTTGCGCACAATGTTAGCCGGAATGGCGAAGGAATAACCCTCGTAAGAGCCAGTGTGTGAAGCGATAGCTGCATTGATACCGACCAACTCGCCCTTTGTGTTCACCAAAGCGCCACCACTGTTGCCCGGGTTGACGGCAGCATCCGTCTGGATGAAGGATTCAACCGAAGTGCCTTCGCCCAAGATACTGAGGTTGCGTGCTTTAGCACTCACAATACCAGCCGTAACAGTTGAAGTCAGGTTGAAAGGATTACCCACGGCAAGCACCCATTCGCCGATGTGCACATTGTCGGAATCACCAAAAGTTAAATAGTCCAAATCTTCGGCATCCACCTTAATCAAAGCCAAATCGGTGGTCGGGTCGGTACCGATAATGGTAGCGGTCTTCTTCACCTTGTTATTAAAGGTAACCTCCACCTCGTCAGCACCTTCCACCACGTGGTTATTGGTGACGATATATCCATCGGGAGTCAACACGACGCCAGAACCATAGGCCACCATCGTGTTGTTACGCGTCTGGCCAGGATAGCCATAGAGTTGGCCGAGCAAGGCTCCGAAGAAGTCATTGTAAGTGGTACTTTGTCTCACCACTTTGGTCATGATATGCACCACGGCATCGACACTGCGCTCGGCAGCATCAACGAAATCAGGCGTGTTTTGGGCAGGCAGGAACGCTGCACGTTGCACTTGGGGTTGCTGAACCTCCTCGATTTGAGTAACAGGTTCTTGTCGTTCATTTTGGGTCAATTCTTCATTCGTTGTTTGGGTCTTGTTACCACACGATGTCGCCATCAACAGTCCGGCGAGCACCAACATCATACTCACTTTTCTCATCTTATCTTAGTTTTATGGATTTGTTTTTAATCTTTATCGTCTCATTAATGCTTTTTTTCAACCTTTATTGCACCGAAAAGTGTATTTTTGTCGAAAATTTAGCGGAGAGGGCTTATCAAATTATGTGCCAATCTTTGCGTAAACTACAGATTTTTCTTGACTTGCACCTATGTTCATCAAGGACGAAACCATAATGCTCCGTTGCGCTGAGCCTGAAGACGCCGAGTTGATTTACCGTTGGGAGAACGACAGGGACAATTGGCGGGTCAGCGGGACGCACGTGCCATTCACTCGTTTTCAGATTGAACAGTTCCTGCTGAGCAACAACGACTTATTCAGCCAAAAGCAGCTTCGGTTGATGATTGACTTGAACGAAACTGGCGAATCCATCGGCTGCATTGATATTTTTGATTACGATACCCTCAACCAACGTGCAGGATTAGGCATTTTGATTGACAAGTCGCATCGCCAGCAAGGTTTTGCCAAGGCTGCATTGGCTTTGTGTGTTGAGTATCTTTTCAAGGACGTATTGCTCCATCAGGTGTATTGTTCCATCGACGAAACCAACACGGAGAGCCAGCAACTCTTTCTTGGCCAAGGATTTATGCTTTGCGGAAAAAGAAAAGACTGGATTCGTACCAAAGTTGGATATATTGACATTCTTGAGTATCAGTTGATTAATAATGAATAAACCATGATCAAAATACAAACCACACTTCCCAAAGAAAACAAGTCCCGCAAAAGTGGCAAAAAGAAAAATGGCAAGCGAACTGGATTAGCGGTGTTCTTGGTATTAGGCATCTTGCTGATTTTTGCTTTGGCTTTCGGCTACTGGCTGTTCCGCACGGTGATGTCGCCCAATGAGGCTACGCCCGACGGCAAAGAAGTAGTCGTTTATATTCCCACGAGCAGCACCTACGAGGATGTGCAATCCATTCTGTCAGAGGCCAACATCCTTATCAACCCGAAGAGTTTCAACTGGGTAGCCAAAAAGAAAGAATATCCCGAAAACGTTCACCCTGGAAGATATATTGTGAAAGACGGCATGAGCAACAACGAGTTGGTTAACATGCTGAGAGGTGGGTTGCAAAGCCCGGTGAAAGTCTCGTTCAACAATATCCGTAATGTGGACATGCTGGCAGGACGTATTGCCACACAAATCGAGGCTGACTCCGCTTCAATTTCCAATCTGCTTCATAACGAGGAATATATCAACCAATTAGGCTTCAACAATTACACCATCCCTGCCCTATTCTTGCCAGATACTTACGAGTTTTATTGGAACACCGATGCGGAAGGTTTCGTAGTCCGTATGTTTCAAGAATACAACAAGTTCTGGAACGAAGAGCGCAAGCAGCAAGCCCAAGCCAAAGGTTTGACACCTATTGAAGTCAGCACTTTGGCATCCATCGTCAACAAGGAAACCAATATGAGTGATGAGATGCCTCGTGTGGCAGGTGTTTACATCAACCGTCTGAAAAACAACTGGTTGCTGCAAGCTGACCCGACCCTTGTCTTTGCCTGGAACGACTACAACATCAAACGCGTGCTCGACCGCCACAAGGAAATCGAGTCACCCTACAACACCTATAAATATCCTGGACTGCCTCCTGGCCCCATTTGCATTCCTTCCATTGCTGCCATCAAAGCCGTGCTCAACGCTGAAGACCATCATTATTTTTACTTCTGCGCCAAGGAGGATTTCTCTGGCTACCATAATTTCGCCAAAACTCTGGCCGAACACAACCGCAATGCAGCTAAATACCAACAGGCACTTAACCAACGAGGAATAAAATAGAGTTAAGGTCCCTGAGCCCGTCGAAGGGCCGACCAGTATGAAGACGGTGCTTCGACAGGCTCAGCAACCTGCATTAACTGAACAACTGAACAACTGAATAACTGAACAACTAAACAACTGATACAATGAAAGCATTCAAAGCATACGACATCCGTGGCGAATGGGGTACCGACCTCAACGAAGACATCGCCTACCGCATCGGCTATTTCCTGCCCGATGTGCTTGACACGGACACCTATCTTGTGGGTCGAGACATGAGACTTTCCTCCGAAGCCATGTTCGAAAACCTTACCCGAGGCCTAACCGATCGTGGCAAAAACGTGGATTACATCGGACTTTCCACCACGCCTTTGGTTTATTGGTCAACGGCGAAGTATGGCTATAAAGCCTCGGTACAAATTACCGCTTCGCACAATCCCAAGAATCATAACGGCTTGAAGATTTCAGCCGCCAACGCGCTGCCTGTAGGCTATGACACTGGTCTGAACCGGCTCGAAGCCTTGGTGGAAAGCAACGCACCCACAACGCCTTGCGAGAAAAAAGGCCAAATCCGCGAACGGAATGTCTACACCGATTATCTCGCTTTCCAGAAAAAGTTTGTCGGCGATTTGAGCAACCTCAACATCGCAGTGGATTGCAGCAATGGCATGGCTTCGCTTTTCGTCCATGAACTCATTGGCAAGGCGTATTACATCAACGACACCCTTGACGGCAACTTCCCCAACCACGAGCCCAACCCATTGGAAACCAACGCACAAGAACAAATCAAGGCTTTGGTGCTGAAGGAAAAATGTGACATCGGCTTGCTCTTCGATGGCGATGCCGACCGCATCACTTTCATCGACGAAAAAGGCCGTTTCATCAGTCCCGACCTCATCATTGCTTTCCTGGGAGACTATTTCATTGGCGAGCAGCACCAGAAAGGCATCGTTTTGCAGGACATCCGCAGTTCGCGTGCCATTCAGGAATATTTGAACAAGTATCAAGCCAAGGTGGAGACCTGGCGTGTAGGTCGTGCCTACGCTGCCTTGAAACTCAGGGAATTAGATGGCTGCTATGGCGGAGAGTTGGCCGGTCATTACTATTTCCGCGATTTCTATTACTCCGACTCTGCCCTGTTGGCTGCCTCCATCGTGCTTCGCCTCTTGGCCGAACGCAAAAAAGAAGGCAAAACAATGAGCCAAATCATTGACGAAATCTCACCTTATTCCAATTCTGGCGAAATCAACTTCAAGATTGAGAACAAACAAGCCGTGATGGATGCAGTTCGCGACCTCTTTATGAATAAGGGAAAAACTGAGCGTTTCCTAGACTTTGACGGCTACCGTCTCGACCAATCCGACTGGTGGCTCAACATACGTCCTTCTAACACAGAGCCTTACCTACGCTTCTTGTGTGAGGCCAAAAGCAACGCCAAACTGCAAGAAATCATCAGCACGGTGAAGGAAATCGTTGAAAAATGGTCATGACGATTTAAAAAATGGTTACTTTTGCACAAAATAACACCCGATGAAAAGACTGACAATTTTACTTACCACATTGATTATCTTTGTATTATCAAGCTGCGAGAATCCCGCAAAGTCGCGCCAATACATGGACGAAGGAGCTAAATTAATGTTGAGGTACAGCCAATATGAGGAAGCCGAAGAAGCGTTCACCAAGGCCATCAAGTATGACAAAAACAATTATGAGGCCTATTATTATCGCGGTTGCGCCAAAGTCAATGCCTCAAAATACAGGGATGCTATTGCCGATTTCGAAAAGGCCGTTGAGCTGAAACCCGACTATGCCGACGCTTATTTTAACTTAGGAAGGACTTACTACATGTTGAATGACGAAGACAAGGCTTGCGAATATTATCAACTTGCGGCAAAATACGGTCGTCCCAATTTGGAAGACTATCTGAAAAGATGTAATTGATAACCAACAGATTTACTGAGCCCCAAAAGAATCCTCAGCGATGACATCGCCGTCTTCGTTATAGGTTTTCCATAGCCCAACTTTTTCCCCTTTTGCATATTGACCCTCCTCTTTCAAGGCCGTGCTAGGGTAATATGTTTTGGTCGGGCCATCCAACATGCCATTATGGTACTGGCATTCCATCAGCAAGGTTCCTGTGTCGGAATACTTGCGACACTGTCCTTCTGGCTGCCCCTCAACATATTGGGTTTCTTCGGCCAGCACACCGTTATTCGGGTTGTAAAGTTTTGACCAACCATGCACCTTCCCTTCCTTATTGTCCTCTACCAGAATCAGTTGCGAGGCATCGTTATAATATTTCCACTCCCCTTCTTTCTTTTGGTTTTGGTAATATCCTGTGGCAATCATCTTTCCATCCGGGGCGTAAGTCTTGTTCAAAGCTTTCTCGCCTGATTTATCAAACTCGTTGGTTGCCTTCAGGTTACCCTGTTCATCATAATACTTGAAAGTACCCTTGCATTTGTCGTTTTTGAAGTGGCCTTCATAGCGCAATTGCCCATTGGGATAAAAGCCGCGCCAAACACCCTGCCGACGGCCTTTTGAATCGGTTTTGTTGAAGTCCTGCGACATCAAAGGCGAGACGGCAAACAGCAGAGTCATAAGCATTAAGACATATCTTTTCATGATTTCATTGGTTTTGAGTGTGCAAATTTAAGGAAATAACTTAATTTTGCAGCAATTATTGTATGGCGGAATTTTCATCCATATTGTTGGAGAATGCGGTCGAGTCGCTTTCAAAATTGCCAGGTATCGGCAAGAAAACGGCGTTACGGTTGGCTTTGCATCTGCTCAACGAGGACACGCTTGAGACCGAACAACTTGCTGATTCACTGTTGAAAATGAAGCACAACATCATGTTGTGTGAGCGTTGCTACAACATCAGCGACACCAAGGTCTGCTCCATTTGCAGCAATCCGCGCCGCGACGAAAACACGCTTTGTGTGGTAGCCGACATGCGCGATGTGCTGGCCATCGAACGAACAGCGTCCTACAATGGATTGTATCATGTTTTGGGTGGCGTCATCAGCCCTATTGAAGGGATTTCTCCGCATGACCTTAAGATTGCACAACTTGTGCAACGCACACAAAAAGAAGACATTAAGGAAATCATTTTGGCACTGCCAGCCACCATTGAGGGTGACACAACCAATTTCTACATTTTCCGTCAATTGAATGATTTTCAGGGGAAAATTTCTGTGATTTCAAAGGGAATCGCTGTAGGCGATGCTTTGGAATTTGTGGATGAGGTGACCTTAGGTCGTTCGATACAGAACAGGATTCCGTTTAATCAAAAATGATTTTTTGGAGACGCGATAAATCGCGTCTCTACGGGGCAGGTTCCTCAAATAAATTCAATTGGTTCTCGGTCAGGTAAATATCTGTGGGCACCTCGTATTCATACGCCGTAATAAATCGTTCTATATTCCTCTTAATCAATTTAATAGGTGTAGTCTTTCGTGCTTTGCAATAATTCCGCAACGAACGATATTGACCCGACGATAATTTAAACGTAATCGCATGATACTTGTAATTGCGACGTTTCCTTTTTTTGTTTTGCTGACCCATAACCTGCTGATTTGATGGCACGAAATAACAAAATATTATCGTAAAATCAAAATTATCGTAAAAGTTTCCTTTTTTTGGACACTTTTTGAACGAATCTGAAAGCCGCTCACCACAACAAAAAAGCGAAGCATCAGTTAACCCGACGCTTCGCCTTTCAGTGTTCGATGATTGAATCCAATATCAAACCATCTTCTTCGCTTCTTCCAAAATCATGTTGGCAAAACGCTCGGCTTCAGCTTCGGTCTTGCCTTCGGAATAAATACGGATGATGGGCTCGGTGTTCGACTTACGCAGATGCACCCAGCCTTCCTCAAAGTCAATCTTCACGCCGTCGATGGTCGTCACCTTCTCGTTCTTGAACTTCTCAGCGAACTTGGCCAAGATGCCATCCACGTCAGTAGAAGGTGTGAGTTGAATCTTGTTCTTCGACATCACATAGAGCGGATAGGTCTGCTTCAACTCGGAGCATTTCACCTTTTTCTCAGCGAGTTGTGTCAGGAATAAAGCCGTACCGACCAAGGCATCGCGGCCATAGTGCAATTCAGGATAAATGACCCCACCGTTGCCTTCGCCACCGATGACAGCACCGACTTCTTTCATCTTTTCAACCACATTCACCTCACCAACAGCAGCGGCAAAATACTGTTGTCCATGCTTTTGCGTCACATCACGTAAAGCTCGAGTTGAAGACAGATTACTTACGGTTGGGCCAGGAGTGTGTTTCAGGATGAAGTCGGCTACTGAGACCAAGGTGTATTCTTCACCGAAAAGTTCACCATCTTCCTTGACGAAGACCAAACGGTCCACATCGGGGTCAACGACTACACCAAAGTCGCAACCTTGCTCCTTAACGTAACGGCAAATATCGGTGAGGTTTTGGGCCAACGGTTCAGGCGTATGGGCAAACTTGCCTATAGGCTCGCAATTCAGTTCCAACACTTCTTTCACGCCAAGGGCGCGTAACATCTTAGGAATGGCAATACCGCCCGTCGAGTTGACCGCATCCACTGCTACCTTGAAGTTGGCTTTGGCAATCACCTCCTTGTTGACCAAAGGCAATTGGCAAACCATTTCAACGTGTTTGTCCATCCAGCCGTCAATTTGCTGATAATTACCAATTTCCTCAATCGGGACGAAATCGAAATCATCTTTGGCGGCCACATCAAGCAGCCAAGCACCTTCTGCGGCGGAGATGAACTCTCCCTTCTCGTTGAGGAGTTTCAAGGCATTCCATTGCGCAGGGTTATGGCTAGCAGTCAGGATGATACCTGCATCAGCTTTCAAACCTGTAACGGCAATTTCTGTCGTAGGTGTAGTGCTCAGACCAATGTCAAGCACATCGGCGCCCATGGCTTGTAACGTTCCACAGACCACCTGATTGACAAGAAATCCCGAAAGTCGGGCATCACGACCAACGACAATTCTCGGACGTTTCACGCCACGATGTTGGACAAATTTGACAAATGCAGCGGTGAATTTCACCATGTCAATTGGCGTGAGGTTGTCGCCCGGCTGGCCGCCAATGGTACCACGAATGCCGGATATGGATTTGATAAGTGTCATAATAACGCTGTTTTTATTGTTTGTTTATTGAAAAATCTAAGATGATGGGATAATGGTCGGATAACTTTTGGCGATAACGATTGAAGCGCAATGGCATCACTTTGTCATTCACCCAAAAATAGTCTATTCTAAGCAAAGGCAAATCACCAGAATACGTAGGCTTTATACCATGTCCTACTGAAGAGAAAGCATCAGAATAGCCAGCTTTTTGAATCCGTCTGCAAGTGTAAGATAAAGGGGTGTCGTTGAAGTCGCCGCAAAGGATTACAGGCAAATCAACTTCAGGAATGCCTTGCAACATTTCTTTGACCTCATCACTTCTTAAAATATAGCCTCTTTGCAATTTATGGTACACTGATCTTCCAACCGTATCAAACGATTGTTGGTTCTCAGGCGTACTCGTCAATACATCAATTTCACTTCTGGTAATCATATTTGAAACAAGATGAATATTAGCCAAATAGAACTTCCCCTTAGCACCTGCATCCACTTCAACCAAAACGCCGTAAGTCTCTTCATTACTGAAACCTCCACCAGTAGTGACTTTCTCAATAGGGTATTTTGAGAAAATCACATTACCACCATAGTTGCTTTTTTTATTATAATAAACATACGGCATGCCTATGCTATCGGAAAACATAGCTATACATTGATTCCTTGTGACGCGGCGGTTATATCCAGCAAACTCTTGACAACATAACAAATCAGGAGACTGCTCTCGCACTATTTTAAACACTTTACTGGCAGTTGTCTCACTATCCGTTTCCCTATCAACATTATGGAACATATAAAGGTTATAGGACATCACCCGAATGCCTTCTTCATTTTCAATTTTTTTCCCGAAAGAATAGGATTTGTTGATGCCTGGAATAGCGACCAACAATGCTATGAGCGAAATCCATGCCTTACGCGACCAAAGCAACAACAATGCAAAGAAAACCAAGACATTAAAAAGCAGTATTACCCAGAAAGTAAGACCGAAAAAGGGAATCCATCCAAAATGCTTTGGATCGATATGGGGGCAAATCACACTTAACGTCATGGCAATCAGTCCGATGACTGCCAAAATCGTCAGAATGAAGACCAAAACCTTCCCGAAAAAGCCTCTTTCTCTTCTTTCCATTTCATTTGCTGTTTTTGAACAAAAACTCTTTTTCCTCCTGTGTCAAACTTCCATAGCCGTTTTTGGCCACCTTGTCGAGGATGGCATCCATATCACGCTCTTTCTGAGCCCGTTGCCGATTGTACTCTTCATCCGAACGCGGCACATTACGTTCTTCTTTGACTTCCTCGTAACGAGTGTATTTCAAGTTTGACTTTTGTTTCCACGATTGAAAGACATCCTTCAACTTCCTGAAATCCTTGTTTGGGCCTGCTGGATTCTTCTTCCAATATAAAATCAGCAGCAAACCGAACAACATGCCGCCAAGATGGGCAAAATGCGCCACATTGTCGACCCCGGTAAGTCCAGTTATCAATTCAATCACAGCGTAACCGATGACAAACCACTTCGCCTTGATAGGAATCAGAAAGTAGAAGTAAATCATCGAGTTAGGGAACATCATGCCAAAGGCAAGCAATAAGCCGTAAATGGCTCCAGACGCTCCCACAGTGGTCATCATGTTCAGGTAAGTATCCATAGTAACAATATGGCCACCCAAATTCACGGTACTATATTGGGCCAAACTATTGGCATATTGGATATATTGCACCAACTCCTGACACAATCCCGCGCCGATGCCGCACACCATGTAGAACAACAGGAAACGCTTTGAGCCCCAAAGGTTTTCAAGCGTGTTACCAAACATCCACAAGGCGAACATATTGAAAAACAGATGTCCAAAATTGCCATGCATGAACATGTAGGTGATAATCTGGTATATCCGAAAATCACTGGCCTTAAAAAAATGTAACCCCAGTATGTCGGTCAAGTCGATGTTAAAACGCGTGAAAGTGATGGTCGCCAGATACATCAACACGTTGATAATCAACAGATGCTTTACTACTGTCGGCAGCACCTTGAATCCCGTTGGGCTGAATTGCTGACTCATTTAAACAAATCCTCCATATTTAATATCACATAAATCTTTTTTCCGTTCGGTGCGACTTCGGCTACATTGCAGGCAAACAACTGGTCTACAAGGTTTTGCATTTCCATTTCCGAAAGCCGCGTCTGTGGCTTTATGGCCAATTGTACCGCCATGGTCTTGGCCAAATTCAATTTCCTATCCAACTGCAAGTCGGTAGTGTTTGTTTTATAGTTTTCCAAAATCTTCTCCAATAAATCCACCGCATCGCAACCTGCCGCGTCCGACGGCGTACCGTTAATCATAAAGGTGGTCGGATTGGCCTGTTCCAAAACAAAACCAAGGTTTTCCAGTTCGGGCAACATCTCTTTCAGCAGTGAGGCATCGTTCACATTGAGCGACAACGCCTGCGGAAACAGTTCCTGTTGCGACACACCGCTATGGTTCTCCAACTCCTTCATGAACTTCTCGAAAAGCACCCGGGAATGCGCCAAATGCTGGTCAATGACCAACATGCCCGACTTTATCGCGGTGACAATATAGGATTGATTTACTTGCAGATACTGATTATTGGGCTTGGTCTCTTCCTTCGTTTCAAAGCTCTCGTTGGGCAAATCTGTCCGTTCACCATAGAGTATGCGCCAGTCGCCCGGATGCGTATTGTTTTCCTTGTGGAATGAATTGTCCCAATGCGTTTCTCTCGGCGTGCTCTCTTTCCTGAAAGGATTGAAATTCGGGTCAAGCGGAATATTGGGAATGGCCAAAGGGTTCGACATGCCGATGGCCGCACCAAAGTCGTTGTTCAAATCAGACGACTCGTCAAAATCAATCATCGGGGAAAGGTTATGCTGACCGATAGCCTTGCGAACAGCAGCATGAAGGATAGCATACACCAGTTTGACATCCAAGAAGTTGACTTCTGTTTTTGTCGGATGAATATTGATGTCAATGTCGGAAGGATCAACTTCGATATTAAGGAAATAGCCTGGAAAACTGTCTTTTGGAATCATTTCCAAATAGGCATTCTCGATGGCATGATGCAGATATGCATGCTTGATAAAACGCTTGTTCACAAAGAAATACTGCTCTCCTCGGGTTTTCTTGGCAAACTCAGCCTTGACAATGTAGCCGTCGATTCGTACCCTCTCGGCTTCCTGACGGACAGGCAGCAGTTTCTCCTCGTAATTGCTCCCAAACAAACCCATGATGCGTTGCTTGAGGTTGCCAGGATATAGGTGATAGACTTCCTTTCCGTCGCTGGTAAGCGTGAAACCGATTTCAGGGTTCATCAGTGAGACACGAGTAAACTCTTCCACAATATGCCGCATCTCCGCCTGTGTCGACTTCAGGAAGTTGCGTCGTGCAGGAACATTGAAAAACAGGTTCTTAACCGTAAATGAGGTACCTGGCTGCATGGGGACAAGGCTCTGTTCCTTGACCACGGAGCCTTCGTTGATAATCTTGGTGCCCACCTCATCTTCCTTGCGACGCGTCTTTAACTCCACCTGAGCGATGGCGGCAATGCTGGCCAAAGCCTCGCCACGGAAACCCATCGTACGGATGGCAAACAAATCCTCCGCCTTGCTGATTTTGGAGGTGGCATGACGTTCAAAGCAAAGTCGGGCATCAGTTTCGGACATGCCGCAGCCATTGTCGACAACCATAATCATCGACTTGCCAGCGTCTTTCACCACCAAATCAATCTGAGTGGCACCCGCATCCAAAGCGTTCTCCATCAGCTCTTTCACAGCCGATGCAGGTCTTTGAATCACCTCGCCTGCCGCTATTTGGTTGGCTACGCTGTCAGGCAGCAACTTGATGATGTCCAGCATATCTTATTTTCCCATCAGTCCGCCAACAATGTTGTTCAACACGGGCGTACAGAAAATGAAATAGAAAACGAAAAGGATGAAAACGCCTAACACGATTCTGCGAATCAGCTTGTTGCGTTGTTCCTCCTTGCTTTCTTCATTCTTATTAACACCCCACTTCTGTCGCATCTGAATGCGGAGTTGCTCCTCATGCGTCAGTTTGGAATCGAGGCCTGCGGCAGCCTTTTTCTCTTCCCAAGCCTGCTGTTCAGGGTCAAAATAGCGTGGTATATAGTTGAATTTCTTTGGATTATGTTTATAAAAGAATGCCATAGTCGTACAATTAGAACTTGCAAAAATACCAAAAAATCATCAATTACAATATGTTGTAATCACGATACTCACCATCCTCCTCGCCTGAAGTATCCAATTCATCCCCGGTAACACCTTGATCGCAATCCAATGCCGCCCATTTTCCGTTCCAGGCTGCTGTAAGTTGGTCAAGCATGTCGCCCAACCTGTTGATTTCGAAATCGGATATCACGGCTTCCTGCTTGTAATTATCCAAATCGGAACGCAAGCCAAGAATACCGAAATTCATCATCTGAAGTTCGTCACAATCTGTTATCGCATTGATTTTATTCTCGATGGAAAGGATTTCTTCCTCCATAGCCTTGAACTGCTTCGAGTAGCTCGTACACGAACAAAATGCCAAGGCCAGTATCGACAGCATTGCAAATATTGAAAATCTGTTCATGATATAGTTGTTTTCGGGCTTCAAAAATAAGGAAAAAATCGACATCCAGCCATAAAAGCAAATATTTCCCATAATTATATAATAAGGTGTGCGGCAAAGACAGGCAATATTAGTCTTTCAATTTTATCATTTTCAAGTATTTATAAGATATAAACAACGACCGTTGATTTCTTTTCTGCAATTATGGAAAATGTTTTTCATCGTTTGGTTTGGCATTTCGTCGGAATACCTTATTTTTGCGCGGTCAATTGGTATAGACAAAATGGAAACGACACCAGATTTTACCGAATACAATCAACTCAATTATTAACATTAAATCATTATTGTATGAAAAAGTTATTTACTTTTTTCGTGGCTATGATTGCCTCCATTAGCTTGATGGCCCAGGTGACCACTTCGAGCATTAGTGGAAAAATCACGGACAGCAACAAAGCAAGCCTTCCGGGTGCTACCGTTGTTGCCACACACACACCTTCAGGCGCACAGTATTATGCTGTAGCTGATGCAAACGGTGCCTACCGTCTGCTCAACATTCGTCCTGGTGGTCCTTACACCCTCGAGGTCCGCATGGTCGGTTTCCAGACCGTCAGACAAGAAGGTGTCACTGCCACTTTGGGTGAAACCAAAATCCTGAATGTGCGCATGAACGAAGAGTCCATCGGCTTGGGTGAAGTCACCATTTCGGCCGAGGCCATCTCCAATGGCATGGACAGTGACCGTGCCGGTGCCACTACCGCCATCAACATGGAAAAGGTATCAACTCTGCCCACCGTCACTCGTAACTTGAACGACGTGCTGTCTCTGACACCGCAGGCTGCATCCAACACTAGCGGTCTTGCAATCGGTGGTGGCAACTATCGTGGTTCTTACGTCACTGTCGATGGTGCTGCGTTCAACAACGCGTTTGGTATCGGACAAAACCTCCCTGCCAACGGTAGCCCCATCTCATTGGATGCTCTTGAGGCTATGACCATCAACATCACTCCTTTCGACGTACGTCAGAGCGGCTTCACAGGCAGTGCCATCAACGCCATCACCAAGAGCGGTACCAACGATTGGCATGCCACCGTTTACGACTTCTTCACAAACAACGATTTCAAAGGCTATAAGGTGTATGACAATGAAGTGAACAACACCTATTCATTGAGCAACACTACTGGTTTCAGTGTTGGCGGCCCCATCGTGAAGGACAAGTTGTTCTTCTTCGTTAACGGCGAATACTCTCTGGATGACGTGGCAGGTTCAACCAATATCGCTCGTACCGATGCTTCACAAGAATTCGGCAACAGCGTAGCCTACAACCGTCCTTTGGAATCTCAGATGGATGAAATCAAAAGCTTCTTGATCAACAAATTCAACTATGACCCAGGCCGTTACCAGAACTATTCGCTTTCCACTCCCGATTACAAGGCTCTTGCCCGTTTGGATTGGAACATCAACGAAAAGAACAGCTTGGCTTTGCGTTTCAGCTACACACACAATTACGGTTCCAATTCGCCTTCTTCATCAATGAAACCTCTCAGCGGAAACGATGTAAAGTATACGGTGAATGGTGTTGACTACCAATTCAACAGAAATTCAGGAGGGCGCCAATCCGCTTTTGCAATGCCTTTTGAAAGTGCCCGTTACTTCCAAGAGCAGAACTTCATGACGGCAGCTGCTGAATTAAACACCCGAGTATCAAACAGAGCCAACAACATGTTCCGTGTCACATGGTCACATCAGTATGAGCCCCGCAGCTATGTGGGCAGCTTCTTCCCCACCGTTGACATCATGAGTGATGACAACAGCGGTCAAGGCTTTGCCGGAACTGACAATACCGCTATTCTTACCACTTTCGGTGTCGACCCCTTTACCTATGGCAACCTCAGGGACGTTCAAACTGTCGTTGGAACTGATGAATTCTCATGGTCCAACGGCATGCACAGTTTTACGAGCGGATTGCAGTACGAATGGAACCGCACCAAGAACGGCTTCATGCAAGGCGGTGCTGGTTGGTATCTCTACAATTCATGGCAGGATTTTGTTGATGATGTGGAAAATCCTGAAAATGCTGCTGGGCCAGCTCTGTATATGATCACACATCCGAACAACAACAGTCTGACCCAAGAGTTCCCATCATTCGACTATGCCCAAGCTTCAGCATACTTCCAAGATGAAATGAGCCTCAGCGAATATTTCAAACTGACCGCTGGCCTGCGCCTCGAAATGCCATTCCTGAATAATCCCAACAACAATTTCAACAAGGATTTCGCTGATGTAGCTGCCGCCAACCCTAATTCTTCTTTTGCTGGTCTCAGCACCTCCGACCTACCAAGCAACAGTATCAGCATCGCTAACTTCTCGCCACGTTTAGGTTTCAACTGGGACATTCTCAAAGACAGGAGCCTTATTCTTCGCGGCGGTAGTGGCCTTTTCACTGGACGTATTCCCTTCGTGTGGATTGTATCCGCCATGGGTAACTCCAATGTGCTCCAATACCAGTATATCGCCAACCCGTCAACTGGTGCTGCTCCGATTCACTTCCACAACACCATCGACGGTCAGCTGAACGAACTCTATGCTGGCAACGCTTTCACCCAGCAAGACCTTGCTGCTCCTACTGGCTCCACCATCATTTCTAAAGACCTCAAGATGCCCTCGGCATGGAAGAGTTCTTTAGGCTTGGATGCCACTCTGCCTGGCGATATCAAGGGAACCGTTGAAGGTATCTACAGCTACAACTTCAATGAAGTCTATGCAACCACACTCGGCATCAAGAAAGACGGAGAAATCCAACTTCCCGGCGAGCCTGATGCTCGTGAGACCTGGATTTCAGAAGGCATCAAGAACAAGAGTGGTGGTAAGATGAACGGATATTACCTGAAAAATGAATCTAACCTGCACGGTTATTACTATTCGGTGACCGCTCAATTGTCGAAGGAATTCAACAACGGTCTTTCTTTAATGGGTGCTTACACCTATAGCAATGCCAAATCACTCAGCGACGGTGCCGGCGACCAAATCAGCGAATTTGGAACAATCAACAACGTGAACGGAGCCAACACTCCTGAACTTGGCTACGCCAACTATGTGGCCCCTCACCGCGTGCTCGCCAACATCAGTTACAATATCAAGGAGGGTAAGAACCTTGCCACCAACATCGGTCTGTTCTATGAAGGATTTAATATTGGTTTCATGGGCTATTATTCCTATTCAAGAGTGTCTTATCTGATGAACGACGTGAGCGGAACGGGTGCAAGCCAATTAATTTACATCCCCACGAAAGACCAGCTTCAGAATATGCCTTTTGCTGATGTGTTGGACAAAGAGGGCAATCTCATCCAAACCGCAGCTGAAAACCGCGCTGCTTACGAGAGCTTCATCAGTGGTGACAAGTATCTGAGCACACACCGTGGCCAATACGAGCAAAGAAACGCTATCCTTGCCCCATGGCTCAACAGAATCAACTTCCACCTCGGCCAAGAATTCAAGTTCAATATCCTCGGCAAGACTAACTCCATTGAAGTTGCCGCAGATGTGAAGAACATCCTCAACCTTATCAACAGCAAATGGAGCAACTATAATGCTTTGAGCAGCAACGTAATCCTCAATTACGACAAGAGCTCACAAACTTACACTTTCACCGAACCCACTTGGGAACCTTACGGCAACACCGCTTCCACTTGGTCGGCAGTGCTGAGCTTGCGTTACAAGTTCTAAACCATTGCGATAATATCGTAATACATCCCAAAAAAGCACCTCGATTCGGGGTGTTTTTTTGTACCCATATTCTTTACCAAATATCTTTTTTCTTATTTTTGCACCAATAATTCTTCGTTATATTCTCTATATATAGAGAGTTTCACCTATAACCTATTCAAAATATGAAAAAGATAGCCATACCATTAGTTTTCCTATTAACTTTTCTATCTGCACTTTCCTCTGCCCAAGATTTGTCGCGCAACCGTGAAATCATGGAAAAAGTGATGTCATCAGACAAGTATTCTTTCGCCACAGGAACGTCCGACTCACTTAACACTGCCATTTCTTATGCCGTTTCACATTTGGCCGACCAAATCATGACTGATGTCAAAGTCTCATCTAAATCCGAAATCAAATCTCAAAACGAAAGCGGAGAATTGAACGAAACCGTCATATTCGAACAGGTTTCTGAAACATTTACCAATGTCAAACTATCAGATTACCAACAACTTGTCATAGAAAAACCTAATAAGAAAAATAAGGAGTATTTGGTTTTCGTCTACATCAGCAAGGATAAGATTAATGAAATAGTGAAAGAGATTGAGGAAAATGAAAAAGAAATACAAATGGAAAATGTGAAAAAAGCCAATGAAGATGTAAAGTTCTACTATTCGGAAGGATGCAAGGCCATTAACGACATCAGAATAGGCGATGCATTGAAATACTTGTATTGGAGTTATGTTATCAGTTTGGGAACAAATATCAGCATAGAACAAAATGGGAAAACCGAGCCAGCCACCAGACTTTTGGAAACCAAAATCGACAACCTATTGAACAATGTACAGATTACTCCCGTATCCTATGAAAAGGAACAGATCAACGACTTCCAAGAAAAATACAAGGTGATACTGAATATCGAATACAACAAGGATGGTATAATGCAAAAAGTCACCAATTTAGATTATGAGTATAACGATGGCAATACTTTTCAAAAAGGGCCGCGCGTGCGAGATGGGGTTGGAGTAGTCGATCTGCAATATCCCGATATGAATCAAATCCGCATCAAATGTACATATAAGTACGATCAAAATGAAACTCCACCAGACATCTACGAAACCATAAAGACTAAAGGACAGAAAAAGTTTTCGTCCGCCGTAAAAATCATCCCTATAACGGAATCTTTTAAAGAATGTGAGCCGACGGTTTCATATGAACAAGCCAATACTTCCAACGAAAATGACATCACTGAAAACGAGACAACTATAGAAACGCCTACGGTTAAAACTCATGACCATGAGGAGATTAGCAAGAGAATCAACCTTGTGGAAACAGCTATTAGGAACAAAGATTACGAATCCGTTATCGACTATTTCACACCTGATGGGTATGACAGTTTCAAGAAACTTGTTCAATACGGTCATGCCAGCATCATTGGCACACCCCAATACCGCTTTTTGGATTATGGCAATCTGACTTTGTGCCGCAGTATCACCATGCAATTCAAGTTCAGGAACAATAAGCAGTTCATTGAAAATATCACATTCCGTTTTAATCAGGATAACCTCATTGAATCTTTGGCCTTCACTTTGTCGGATGTGGCCGAAAGGGATATTTTGGGCAAGGGGAAATGGGAGCGTAATTCACGCCTCTTACTGATGACTTTCTTGGAGGACTATCAAACCGCATACGCCCTTGGAAGGATTGATTATTTGGAGCGTATCTTCTCTGAAAACGCCCTAATCATTACTGGTAACAAAGTAGAGAAAAAAGTTATGGCTGACAATGTCATCATCACAGAAAGTGTCAAATACGACACTTTGTCGAAAACACAATACATGGAGAGATTGAAACGGCATTTCAGAACCAAGGAATACATCAATTTGAACTTCACCGACACTGATTTCAAGAGAGCCTCGGATGGTGATGAATTCTATGGCATACGCGTCAGGCAGGAATATTTCTCCAATACTTATGGGGATGTCGGATACCTTTTCCTGCTAGTGGACTTGCGCTTCGAAGAGCCTATCATCCATATCAGAGCCTGGCAAAACGACAAACTCCCTTTGGAAGCACTGTTTGGTATGTCTGATGTATATTGAAAACCATTCTTAAATTAAAAATATGATGAAAAGACTACTTCTTTCGTTCTTTTTCTTTTCCTTATTCTTCCTTGCAAAAGCACAAGACTATAAAATCATCAGTGTGGAAGAACTCCCCATGGACATGTCGGCTGCAAAATACCAAAAGACGGACGACGACGATAGGAAATGTGCTTTGTTCAGAATCGCCACACAGAATATTTCCACAGAAATGAAGGAAGAATTTCACTTTGAATCAGATTGGGGTGCACAAATCGTAGCACACATCATTGTTGACGGCGAAATTTGGGTATGGACATCTCCTGGTATTAAAACATTGAAAATCAGCCATAAGACATGGGGAAAAACAGAATTGGCCTTAACCACTAAATTGCCCAAAGTGGAATCCTTACGCACATACAAGATTGTAATTGAAGGCACTATCATGCCACATTTTACTAGTACCCTGCATTTGTCTTCTATTCCAGATAGTGCACAATTGTATATTAACGGCGGCTTTGTTGGGACAACACCCTATGAAACAGCGTTGCCTTTTGGAAGCTATCAATATGAGTTGAAAAAGGCCAATTACTATAATTTATCAAGAACTGTTTTCTTAGACAAAACATACAAGGAAATCACGGAGAAATTGATTCCGATATGTGGCAAACTGGAATTGGCCTCAAAACCAGAAAGTGCTTCTGTGCATATTGATGGAGTTTATCATGGCATTTCCCCCATTACTCTCGATTCAATAATTATCGGCCACCACAATATTAAATTAGAAAAAGAAGGATATGAAGCTACCGATTTAGATATTGTGATAGAGGCAGGAAAAACCAACAAACAAAATATCAAGCTGAAAGAGATTCCATCTACAACTATACCGTATACCTTAAATAAAAACAAAAACGAAAACAAAATAGTTAAAACTGCAACTGTCTATTCTACTGTTAACGCAACAGAAGAGCATATACAAACAATAGAAAAAGACTTGATCAATTCTATACCAACCGTCACCCACAGCATCACTGATGTAATCAAGGTATCACCCTACGCCAATGGTTTGAGCATAGCAGGTAGCGACGGCCGTTCCACCAACTTCACTGTTGATGGTGGTACCAACATTAACAACAACTTCGGTTTAAGCAGCAACCTTCCTGGTGGTGGCACCCCCATTTCAGTGGACGCTATCGAAGAAGTTCAAGTCGTGGTTGCTCCTTTTGATGTCCGTCAGTCCAACTTCGTCGGTGGCGGCATCAACGCTATTACCAAGTCTGGTACCAACCAATTCCACGGTTCGGCATACACCTATTACAGCAACCAGACTTTCCGAGGCAACGAACTGATGGGCGAAGACCTTGGCGAACGCCCTGAAGAAAGTCGATTCACATACGGTGCTACTGTTGGTGGCCCCATCGTGAAAGACAAGTTGTTCTTCTTCCTCAACGCTGAAAGGACAGAAGAGCCTTCAGAAGTCATCCAATACCGTCCTGGTGATGGCGACACTGAACTCCTCGACCAAATCTATAACAAATTGGTCAACGACTACGGCTACAATCCGGGTTCCTACAACGAGTATCCTGGCGGTAACAACAACCTGAAACTCTTGGCTCGTATTGACTGGAACATCAACGACAACAACAAATTGATGTTCCGTTTCAACAATACCGCCAACACCAAATGGAATGCTCCGAACGGTAACTCATGCGACGATAACTTCCGCAACAGAGCCTACAACCGTTCAAGTGCCGTCTCCTTCCCCTTCTCGTACAACATGTACTCCATGCGCAACAATGTGATGTCATTTGCCACTGAATTGAACAGCCGCTTCTCCACTCAAGTGAGCAACCAGTTCGTCTTCACTTACACCGACATCAACGACCAGCGCGGTTCCAACTCAGACATCTTCCCGCACATCGACATCATGAGCGGTTACGAAGATTTCCAAGCCACTGGTAACTTCATTCCTTTCACCAGCTTCGGTTATGAACTCTTCAGCTATAACAACGGTGTGAAGAACAAGGTATTCAATGCCACCGATAACGTGACCATTTATAGTGGTAACCACAAGATCACTGCCGGTCTCAACTGGGAACGCCAAACTGCAAGTAACTCCTACATGCGTAACGGTACCGGTTACTATCGTTTCGCCAGCGCTGAAGACTTCCTGAACGGTGCCCTTCCGTTAAGCTTCGCCCTCACGGCTGGTAACAATGGTGAGGAGAACCCTCGCGGCGAAATCACCTATAACCAATTCGGTGCCTACGTTCAAGACGAATGGAACATTACCGACAATTTCAAGCTGAAATTCGGCATCCGTGGTGACGGCATTTTCTTCGATGACTCAAAGCTGATGACCAACGATGCCATCCTTGAATACAACATGGGCGGCAGAGTCGTCAACACCGGCAGATGGCCCACCAACCGTGTTCAGGTTTCACCTCGTCTCGGCTTCAACTGGGAAGCCGCTAAGGGACTCACCATCCGTGGTGGTAGCGGTCTCTTCCAAGGCCGTCTGCCTCTGGTATTCTTCACCAACATGCCCCAAAACTCCGGCATGATCCAATCCAGCTGGAACAAGAACGGATTCAGCGGTAGCATCGCCCAAGACTCCATCAACGGCTATTATGTCAGCTATACCGACGCGACCCTGAATAACTTGCAAGCCTTAGTGAAACCCGATGGCACCTACATCACCGATGTCAACGAGATGATCACTGCCCTTGGCCTCAACACCACCGTGACTCCTGAAGACGGTCAACTCACTGGCGACATCAACGGTGTCGATCCTGAATTCAGAATGCCTCAAATCTGGAAGTCAATGCTCGGTATCGACTGGACTGTTCCGGTTTCGTTCCCCTTGACCTTCACTGTGGAAGGTATGTTCAACAAGACCCTCTGGGGTGTCCGCCTGGTTGACTGGAACCTCAAGTACGACATGATTGCCAACGCCGGCGACGATGTCCGTTTCAACGGTCCCGACAAGCGCGTCAACTATCGTCTCCTCGTGGATGAAGAAGGCAACTCGAACTACACCTACGGTTCACACAGCGCATACGTTTTGACCAACTCAAAGGAAGGCTACGGCTACACCATCAACGCTGCTGTCAGCACTACCCCCTTCAAGAACTTCAACCTCAATGCTGCTTACACCCACACTGAAAGCAAGGAAGTCTCCGGCATGCCTGGCAGTGCCGCCACTTCGGCCTACTCCAACCTCTACAGTGTTGACGGTCCCACCTTCGTCGGTATCCAACGCAGCCAATATGTCATTCCTAACAAGGTCACCGCTTCTGTCTGCTATATGTTACCAGTCTATTTATTCCCTAATTTCTTTGATGGCGACGGCATCAGAATCAACCTGTTCTACACTGGTTACTCAGCCGGTGCTTACAGCTATGTCTACTCCAATGACATGAACGGTGACGGAATGGCCTCTGACCTCATGTACATTCCTAATGATGTCAACGAACTCAAGTGGGTCAGCGAGGATGACATGAATGCCTTCAAGACCTTCATGGACAACGATGCATATATGAGCGAGCACAAGGGACAATATGCCGAAGCTTACGCCGGCCGTTCACCTTGGAGACACATCCTCGATGCTCGTATTTCCAAGACCTTCAAGAAGACCTTCGGCAAGACCACACATTGTTTCGAGCTCAGCGTCAACGCCGGCAACCTGCTCAACATGTTCAATTCTTCATGGGGCCTCTACAAGTATACCTGCTACGGCAGCTACGAGGTTGTCAATCCTCTGAAGGTTGACCACTTCGAGGAAAACACTCCTGTGTTCTCGATGAACAAGGTCGATGGTGAATATCCTACCGAAACCTTCACCAACACCCACATCAACACCAACCAATGCTGGTCACTGATGTTCGGTCTGAAGTATAGCTTCTAATCCATGCGTTTGTAGAGACGGTGCATGCACGGTCTCTACAGCCATAGGGCACAAAAAAAGCACCTCGGTTTCGGGGTGCTTTTTTGTTGATGTCAATTGCTTTGGATTATTCCTCAGCAATCTTCAGCTTCTCTTCAAGAACCTTCAGGTCTTCCTTGGCCTTGTTGATTTTCTTCTCATACTCGGCACGCATCAGTTCTGAGTTCTTGCTGTTGGAGAAAAAGCCGATGTTGTTCTCCATAGCTGCAATCTCGTCGCGGAGTTTCTGGATGCGGGTCTGCAACGTGTTGCGCTCACGGCGCACCTTATCGTTGGCATTCGGATCGTCTTTCCACGTTTCCATCATCTCGCGGAAGTCGTTGGTCGAAGCTTCGTTCTGGTTCTTGCGCATCGTGTCGAAGAGGCCGTCGATGAGTTCACGGTACTCCTTATTAATACTATCCTTGTGCTTCATCGGGACGAAACCGATTTCAATCCAACGTTTCTGGAACGCCTTGATGGCATCCATGTTCTCGTTGCGGCTTGAGGTGAGTTCGAAAGCCTTAATCTCATCCAACAAAGCTTTCTTGGCAGTAAGGTTGGCTTCCTCCTCCGTGCGGCGACCACTGAAATGCTCATTCTTACGGTTGAAGAACGTGTCGCAGGCAGCGCGGAAACGTTTCCAAATCTTGTCGGCATGACGCTTCGGCACAGGACCGATGGTCTTCCATTCCTCTTGCAGCTTCTTAATTTGCTCGGTGGCAGTCTTCCACTCCGTGGAATCCATCAGACCTTCAGCCTCGATGCAGAGTTGGGTCTTGCGTTCCAAATTCTCGGTCTGACGGTCCTTCAGGGTAGCGAAGAAGGCTTTCTTCATGGCAAAGAAGGTATCCATGGTGCCACGGAAACGCTGCCAAATCTCTTCGTTGTCTTTTTTGCCGGCAGGGCCAACGGTCTTCCAAACATCAAAGATTTCTGAAAGCTCGGTTGATTTTTTCTGCCAAGCGTTCACGCTCTGATAATTCTCGGCCACAAGCTCTTCAGCCTTGTCGCACAAGGCTTTCTTGGTCTCCAAATTAGCCGTCTGCTCTTCCTCAATCTTGGAGTAATGCTCACGGCGGATTTGGTTAATCTTGTCGGTAGCTGCCTTGAAACGTTCCCAAATCTCGTCTTTCTTGTCTTGCGGCACAGGACCGACTTCCTTCCAATCCTCATGCAACTTTTGCAATGCCTTGAATGCCTTGGTGATGGACTTCTCATCCAACAGTTCCTCAGCTTTCTCGCAGAGGTCAATCTTGGCATCGAGGTTCTTCTTCATGTCGAGGTCACGGAGTTCGCGGCCAATTCTGACTTTGTCAAAGAACTTCTCAACGAGGAAGTGATAGTTGTTCCAAAGGTTGGAGTTTTCGGCAGCAGGCACAGAGCCGATTTCCTTCCAGCGGTCTTGCAGGGCACGGAAGTCATCGTAGGTCTTCTTCAACGTCTCGTCGGAAGCGATGATTTCCTTCAACTCATCCAGAATGGCTTGTTTCTTGGCCAGATTCTCCACCTTCTGTTTCTCAAGGTCTTCGTTCTGCTTGGCGCGATTGGCCTTGAAGATGCCGAAAGCAGCATTGAAACGCTGCTCGATGGGGTCTTCCACGTGCTGGTAGCTCTCAGCCTCGCCACCGCCTTTGAGGAATTGGTCAAGCTCGTTGTCCATATCCTCCTTGTTCAACTTATTGAAATGGAGACGAATGGCGGAAACCTTGTCCTTGATGTTCTGAATCTCAGTGTCTTGCACGAGTTCCTCAAGCATCTCCACCAGTTGCAGTTTATTGAGACCCTCAAGCTCGACATTGTCTTCCTCCAGCTCTTCTTCATCAACTTCAGGCACATTCTCCATTTCGGGAATCACCTCATCAGTTGCAGGTGCAACCTCTGCTTTCTCCTCAGCCATCAAAGTATGCACATCGATTCTGACTTTAGCTGGCAGAATGCTGGGCTGGATCAGCTTGACAATCTTCTTTTTCTCGTTCGCGTCAATGGCCTTCTTTTGAGCTTTCGACGTAATTTGTTCATTCTCAACTCCTTCGTTAACGACGGAATTTTGATTTAGTTGTTCGTTGTTTTCCATATCAATAAGTTTTAGAATAATCACGGCATCATGCCTGATTGTGGTTGTACAAATAAGCCTGCAAATATAGGAAATCTTTTTATTCGTTGACACGAAGTAGGTCAATTATTTGTAAACCAAAAAGATTTTTTTCTGAAATTGGTTTTTCCCGAACAAAATCGCCGAAATACGACAAATCCAGACATGCCAAAAAAAACGATACATTATCTTCTTGAAATTCAACTGATAAGAAGAATATTTGAAAAAAAGTGACAAAAAACGCTTGCAGGTAACGGAAAAAAGTCTACTTTTGCACCGCAATTCAACGCCGAGGAGAGGTGGGTGAGTGGCTGAAACCAACAGTTTGCTAAACTGTCGTATCCAGCAATGGGTACCGGGGGTTCGAATCCCCCCTTCTCCGCGCAAGAAAGAAGACGATGCCGAATCGTCTTTTTTTTCGGGGTATGGCGCAGTCCGGCTAGCGCACCTGCTTTGGGAGCAGGGGGTCGAAGGTTCGAATCCTTTTGCCCCGACGGTTGAAGACGAAAAAAGGAACGACACACGCCGTTCCTTTTTCGTTTTTAATGACAACTTGCACTTAGGCTTCCGTCAAATCGACGATGTCGGCCTCAGGAGCGTTCTTCATCACCGAGGCGATGCCGTTCTTCATGTTCAGCTCGTTGGCGTACATCTGGCTGGAGCCGATGACCTGGCCATTGGTAGCCATCAGGTTGAAGAAAGGTTTGCCGTTGGCGGCTTCCTTCACTTCGAAACGTTTCTCGTCCTGGCTGTTTTTCTTAACGGATTCCACGCCATTGAGGCAGTTGGCCTTGGTGGCATAGCCTTGGCTGGTGAGGATGACTTGGCCGTTGGTGGCCTTCAGGTTGAACTGGTACTCGCCGTTCTTTCTGGTAGTGATTTCAAATTTACCCATAGTTTTCTGTTTTTAGAGGTTAGATTAGGCTGCAAATATACGTTTTTTCTTTGTTTTTTCAATAACGAGGAATTTTTTTCTCATTGCAGACGCGCCAAGAGTTCGTCGCGGTAACTCGCCCCGACTGGCACCTTGTTGCCCGCCACGGTCACATCCGACTTGTCCAAATCCTGGATGTGCTTGAACGAAACGATGTACGACTTGTGGACACGCACGAACTTGTCCTTCGGCAGAATTTCCTCCAAATCCTTCAAGGCAAATAAGGCCGTGATGCGACGTTGCGTAGTATGAAAGGTGACGTACTCGTGCTGTCCCTCGATGTAAAGCAGGTCATCGTAGTTGATTTTGTACAATTTGTAATCCGCTTTCACCGTGATGAAATCATTCGACTTGCTGATGGTACCGGCTATCGGTTTAGACACATCTTCCGTCTTGGGTTGCGCATGACCGATGACCTTGTTGATGGCCTGGAAGAAACGCGGGAAGTCGAAAGGCTTGAGCAGATAGTCGGAAACGGCCAGATTGAAGGCATCGACGGCATAGTCCGAATAAGCCGTGGTGAAAATGACGGCGGGCTTTTTCTCGAGACCCTTCACCAGCTCCAAACCTGTCAGGTCGGGCATCTGAATGTCCAACAGCATGATGTCTACCCTATTCTTTTTCAACGCCTCCATCGCCTCGAAGGCATTCGAGCAGGTGGCCACCAACTGTAAGGATTCCACCTTAGATATATAGTCCTGCAACAGCTTCTGCGCCAGATACTCGTCGTCAACGATGATTACATTATATCTCTCGTTCATAGTTCTATCTTTACTTTATAGATTCCTTTATCTTGTTCAATTTCCAAAACATAGTTCTCTCCATAGTGCAACATCAGGCGTTGCTGCACGTTGATTTGCCCGATGCCCGACTTCTTCTCCGCCGTGACAGGCACAAGCGCTTTCGCATTCTCAGCCACCGTGTTCTCCGCCTCAAAACGGAACTTGTCGCCCGATTGTTGCACCATGATATGCACATAACCCTCTGGATGCGTCTCCAAACGACTGTATTTGAAGCAGTTCTCGATGATGGGCTGCAACAGCATAGGCGCAATCATAAAATCCTCTTTCTCGACATCCTGCTCAAGCACCACATCACGATGCCCCGCCATGCGCATCATCTGGAAGTCGATGAAGTTCTCGATGTACTTGATTTCCTTGCTCAAAGGTATCATCTCCGCCTGACAATCCACAAGCACGTAACGTAACATCTCAGAGAGTTTCAACACACCGTCGGCGGCATTGTCGTCGTGGGTGTAAACCATTGAATAGATGTTGTTTAAGGCATTGAACAGGAAATGCGGGTTGATTTGCGACTTCAGGTAACGCAGCTCCATGTCAAGTTTCTCGCTCTTCAGCTGGTCTGAAATGATTTTTTCCTCGTTTTCCTTACGTTGGAAATAGAAAATCACTGTGATGGCGTATGTAGCGATGAACCATACCAGACGCACCATAAATGCAATAAAAGTAATCGGAAACGCAAGTATTTCCGTGAAAGGACGCTTGTCTATGAAATGCAGGAAACAAATATCAATTCCCGTCGAAATGGCCGACCAAACAGGAAGCACAAAAATCGAACTCAGAATGAAAAACACAAGACGTTTCTTCGCCAACAATCCGGTAATCAGCACTTTGTTGACAAATAGCACTTCGAGCACCACCATGCCGACGAAGCACAGCGAACTGACGACACGGAAGAGCGTGTTGCCCGCAGAGTGCACCGCAAAAAAGATGATGAACAGCACAGCCCAAATGACGCCCCATTTGTAAAGGCGTTCCAACAGGTCGAGGTTGGCGGTGGGCAGGGTCGGCAGGGTTCGTTTCTTCATCCTCACGATTTTGAGTGCAAAAATAAAACGAAACGCGACAATGCCAAATGGTTTTTGAGGAAAATTGTACGAAAAATCCATTTTCTTCATTCGCGGCGAGAAACATTATTGCCAAATTTCGGAAAATTTGTATTTTTGCGATGAAAAACGACAATTTTGACGGCTATGATACAAGACAACAAAGAGAGTATGTTGGAACGTCCCAAGGCATTGCAAGACCGCGTGTTCAAAAAGCTCTTCGAGCAGGCAGAGATTGCACGTTACTCTGAGACAGAACGCTGTCAGTATGAGGAAAGCAAAAAGGTGTTCTGGGACAACTATAGTGTACTAAAGACAGCGGAGAAAAAGGGAGTGTTGAAAACTGCAAGTAAGATGAAAGACAAAGGGTTCTCAGTCGAGGATATTGCTGATATTACTGGCTTGTCTGTTGAGGAAATAGCTGAATTATAGTTTCTTTACCTACTATTTCGAATTATCTATGCCACTACCAATGAAAGCGACTAGTTCGACTGGATTTGCAAAACGAATAAGCCGTTCGTTCCGCATTACAAATGCTGATATTCAATGCGTTCGGATGGCATATCCGAACGAACGGAAGCTTATAAAAGCAAATACTACACATCCTCCAAAGAAAGTCCCTCCATCCGAATCTGATACGAAGAAAACTCCGAAGGCAAGGCAAGCGTTTTTCCCTGCAAGTCTTTTAGGCTGATTCTGTCCTTGTTACGCTTGATTTCAGCCACGAGGCAGGTCTTGTCGAATTCGTTCAAGGCCACCATGTCAATTTCGTTCTTGCCTTTGCGGTCCCACCAGTTGCCTACCTTTGTGAATTTGCCGCTTTGCATCTCCTTCTCTTGGAAATAACGTTCCAAAGTGCGTCCTGTGAATTGCGCATAGTTGTCTGTCACATATTGTTTTAACAGGCCAAGTTGGTTGCTCTCTATCAAACCTTGGTAGGGATAAACGAAACGGAACCAAAAACGCAGGAAGCAATCATCAATCTGCCAACGGATATTCCTCGCCCCTGGCTTGCTCAGCAAAGGCGTGTTTTTGCTGATGAAAAGATATTTTTCGTGCATGTTGTTCAAGTAAGCCCCTGTATTTTTCCCGATGACACTATCAATCTCATTTTGTGTGGTCATGCCGCCTGCAATAAGTTGAAGGATGGAAAAATAGGTGCCATAGTCACGACCAAACTCTGAAATCAACAATTCGGTGCCTTCGGTCAGGAAGGGCGAGTCGGGCGACAAGGCATAGTTGATCATTGCTTGTTTGGTCGTGGCGCGAGCATCCATTAACAAGGCGACATATTTGGCCACACCACCTGTGAGCATGTAGAGGCAGAGCAAATCGTCGGGAGTATGGTCTGGATTATGGTCAGCCAGAATTCTTTTCAGCGTCTCAATGCTAAAAGGAAGCAGGCGCAGATGCGAGTCACGGCGGCCATAAAGCGGTTGGTCGCTGTGGTCAAAAATGCGTTTCATCATGGAATAGATAGAGCCACATAGGATAAGGTTGACATGGGTTTTGTCCTTGTTGCGGTCCCAAATATCCTGTATTTCGCTTGGGATGGCAGCGTTGATACCCAACAAGTTCTGAAATTCATCGATGATGAGCGTATAATGGTGATTTTCACCGTATTTCATCAATTCCATGAAAAGGTTGCCGAAGTTTTCCACTTGTCCGTACAGTTGCAGGCCGAGCATGTCTTGTGACTGTTGCTGGAACTTACGACAAAGCACCTGTTCGTTGTCTTTTGACACATACAAATACAAAAAAGGTGTGTTTTCTGCACTTTTCAGCAGCAAAGCTGTCTTTCCAATGCGTCGTCTTCCAATGAGTGTGGTCATCATGGAATGGTTGACGGACTGCTGCCAATTCTTTTCAAGTATCTGTAATTCAGTAGTTCTATCGTAGAATTTCATATCCTGTTGGATTTAATTTAACCATCGTTAAATTAATGGCCATTAAATTAATGGCAATTGCAAAAATAGAACTTTTTCTGATTGGATTAAAACAAGTGGAATATTTTTCAGTGAACGAACAAAATATTTCGTTGAAATCTGCGTCTAAGACCATGCAATTTTACTACTTTTGCACCTTATTTAATTTAAACGCACACAATTGGAAGGATGATTCTATGAAGAGATTGATTCTTAGAACTTTAACATGCATTGCAATATTGACTTTCCCGATGGTTGGATGGTCACAAGACGACCCTTCGGCCCTTCAACAGGCTCAAGGCTCAGGGATTTTGCACCTCACCCTCGACCAAGCCTTGGAGATTGCCTTGTCGGAAAACAACACCATCAAAATCGCCGACATGACCATTGAAAAATCGGGCTATGCACAAAAAGGCAGCTACGCCTCGCTTTATCCAAACATCAACATCAGCGGTTCCTACCAGCGCACTTTGCAGAAGCAGGTGATGGTGATGGACATGGGCGGTCAGGCGATGGAAATCAAGGTGGGCCGCGACAACAACATCAACACCTCGGCCTCAGCCAGTATGCCTTTGGTGAACGCCACGCTTTGGGAGAGCCTCAAACTGTCGGGCATGGACGTGGAGATGGCCGTGGAACAAGCGCGTTCCTCGAAAATCGCCATGGTCAAACAGGTGAAACAAGCTTTCTATGCCGTGCTGCTGGCCCAAGAGTCACATAAAGTGATCGGTCAAGTCTACGAAAACGCACAAAAGAACTACGAGAAGACCCTGCAACGCTTCAATGTGGGCAAGGCCTCTGAGGTGGAACGCCTGCGCGCCCAAGTCACGATGATGAATGCCGAACCCAACGTGTCGAGTGCGGAGAACGCCGTACTTTTGGCCACATGGCAACTGAAAGCCGTCATGGGCATCGACCTCGGCACTGAAGTGGAAGTGGTCGGCGACCTGAACAACTACACTGCCGAACTACTTACGCCTTACGTCTCGGAAGAAGACATCAGCAACAACAGCTCGTTGCTACAACTTGACATTCAAGACCGTATGCTCGAATCGACTATCAAAATGCAGAAAAACCAATACATTCCCACTTTGGCCGCGAGCATCAACTACAACTACAGTGCGATGGGCGACGACAAACTGAGCTGGTTCCCCTCCTCCACTGCCGCCCTGAGCCTCAGCGTCCCTGTCTTCGACGGCTTCCAGAAACGCTACGCCATCAAGCAGACCAAAGTAAGCAAGAACATGCTCGCCCTGCAACGCCTTGACACCGAACGTAACCTGCGCATCGCTATCCGCAACTACAACGACCAGATGGCACTCTGTATCAAGAACTACCAAGCCGCCAACGCTACCGTGTCCATTGCGCAGAAGAGCTACGACATCTCCGAGAAGATGTACGAAGTCGGAAAAGCCACCATGGTGGAACTCAACGACGCCCAAGTGGCCCTGATGCAGGCGCAACTCACAGAGGCACAAGCTATTTACAACTTCATGGTCACTAAAGCCAGCTTGGATGAATTAATCGGTAAAGAAGAATAAAGCTATCAGCCATCAGCAGTCAGCTATCAGCTCAGTTGGAGCAAAGCTGAATGCTGACGGCTGAAAGCTGATAGCAATATAAGAAAAACAAACTATAAATCAATGAAATACCTCAAACTTAGTATCATCGCTTTCGCCGCTGCCGCATTGATGACGGCTTGCGGTTCAAAAGACAGTTCCACCGCCACGACAGGCCAAAACGCACAAAAAGCCGCCCCTGTGGTCAGCGTCATCACGGCGCAGGCCGAAGACGTGGACATCACCAACACATTCACCTCCAACATCGAGCCTTTCGCGACGAACAACATCGTTTCGCAGACAGCGGGCCGCATCGTGAGCATCAACGCGGAAGTTGGACAGAAGGTGAGCAAAGGCCAAGTCTTAGCCAAAATGGACGATGTGAACCTTGCAAAGACACGGATGCAGTATGTCAACGACTCGACCGAGTTGGAGCGCCTTACCCAACTTTTCAACATCGGTGCCATCGCCCAAGCCGACTACGACATGGCCAAACTCGCTTTGAACGTGACGAAAAAGACCTACGAGAACTTGGCCGAGAACACCTATTTGAGAAGTCCCATCAACGGCGTGGTGACTGCCCGCAACTACGACAAGGGTGACATGTACAGCATGGCACTACCCATCTTCGTGGTCGAGCAAATCCAGCCTGTCAAGATGCTGGTCAACGTGTCGGAAAGCTTGTTTACGCAAGTGCACGAAGGCATGGAGTTCACCGTCAACGTGGAAGCTTACCCGAACGAAGTTTTCATAGGCAAGGTGAACCTGATTTACCCCACCATCAACTCAGCCACGCACACCTTCCCTGTTGAGGTCATTTGTGAGAACAAAGACCAACGTTTGCGCCCAGGCATGTTCGCCCGCGTGACGGCCACTTTCGGCACCAACCACAACGTCGTGGTTCCTGATGTCGCTGTGGTCAAGCAGCAAGGCTCGGGTGAGCATTTCGTCTATATACTCCAGCCCGACAACACCGTGAAATACACCCTCGTGGAACTCGGAAAGCGCCTTGGCAAACGTTATGAGATTGTCAGCGGGATTAACGAAGGCGAACGGATTGTCACTGAAGGACAGGTTCGCCTGAAGGATGGAGTGAATGTAACTGTTAAATGATACGCTTTGCGTCATTGCGAGGAACGAAGCAATCCAGACCAAGCGTTAATTTATGGATTGCCGCGCTCCGCTCGCAATGACGGCACTAAATAGAAAAATGAGCAATAGAATATGAGCCTACAAAGAACAGCAGTAAATAATCCGGTGACGACGGCCTTAGTGTTTGTCGCCATCGCCATTTTCGGCATTTTCTCCCTGATGAACCTCTCCATCAACCAGTTACCTGACATGGAGACCAACTTCATCATGGTGATGACCTCCTATCCAGGAGCCAGTGCCGCCGATATTGAGACCAACATTTCCAAGACTTTGGAGAACACACTGAATGCCGTCCCCGACCTGAAGCACCTCTCATCAACTTCACGTGAGAACACCTCAGTGCTTTCCTTGGAGTTTGAGAGCGGCATCGACATCGAGACCGCCACCAACAACGTGCGTGACAAAATCGATGTGGTCAGAAACTACCTGCCCGACGGTGCGACCAACCCTGTCCTGTTCAAGTTCAACGCCGAGGACATGCCCATCATGCTCCTTAGTGTAACCGCAGAAGAGAGTCTGCCCGCCTTGGACAAAATCATTGAAGACCGCATCACTACACCTTTAGCACGTGTGAGCGGCGTAGGTACAGTGGGTGCCAATGGCGCACCGAAGCGTGAAATCCAAGTCTATGTCGACCCGAACAAGCTTGAGGCCTACAACCTGACCTTGGAGAGTATTTCCAACACTTTGGCCACCGAAAACCGCAATGTGCCCGCTGGTTACATCGACATCGGCTCCAATAGCTACAGCCTGCGTATCCAAAAAGAGTTTACCTCGGCCAAGGAGATGGAAGACGTCATCGTCGGCTCACGCGGCACTGCACCTATTTATCTGCGCGACGTGGCTACCGTCATCGACGGATCGGAGGAACGCATCCAGGAGTCGTTCAGCAATGGCCGCCAAGGTGCCACCATCATGATTCAGAAACAAACCGACGCCAATGCTGTCAACGTTATCAAGGGTATTAAAAAGCAACTGAAACAAATTGAACCTACCTTGCCTTCAGATGTCAAGTTGAGCATCATTGTTGATGGCTCCACTTCCATTCAAAACACCATTAATAACCTGCGAGACACCATTTTCATCACCTTCATCTTGGTGATGCTAGTTGTGTTCGTCTTTTTGGGTCGTTGGCGTGCCACCTTTATCATTGTGTTGGCCATCCCGATTTCACTGTTGGCTTCGTTGATTTACCTGTTTGCCACCGGCAACACGCTGAACATCATTTCCATGTCCTCACTGACCATTGCCATCGGTATGGTGGTGGACGATGCCATCGTGGTGTTGGAGAACATCACCACACATATCGAACGTGGCTCGAAGCCCAAGGAGGCTGCAGTACATGCCACCCAAGAGGTGCAACTCTCCGTTATCGCTTCCACTTTGACCATGTTGGCGGTGTTCCTGCCCTTGACGATGATTAAGGGTACCACAGGCGTGATGTTCAAGCAGTTGGGTTGGATTGTGTCCATCATCATGATTGTTTCCACCACTGGTGCATTAACCTTGGTACCGATGATGTGTTCCAAGATGCTGGTGATGAACCCGCACCAGAGCAAGTTCCACAAAGCCCTCTTCCGCCCCATCAACAAAGGTTTGGATGCCATCAGCAACGGCTATGCCCGCCTTATCAACTGGTGCCTTGGCCATCGCAAGGTGATTGTTTTCAGTATATTGGCAGCATTCGTCTTGTCCATTGTCTTCCTTGCTCCGACCTTGAAGACTGAAATGATGCCCACGATGGACGAAGGCCGTCTGAGCATCAACATCGAACTGCCGACGGGTACGGGACAGGATGTCACTGGTGCTCTCGCCAAGAGTCTTGCTGAAGACTTCATGCAGATTCCCGAAGTGAAAATTTGCAACTATAGTTTCGGTCAAGCCGACTCTGACAACGCCTTTGCTTCAATGCGCAGCAACGGCACGCACATCATGTCTTTCAACCTCCGTCTTGGCACCAAGACCGAACGTCGCAAGGCAGGGTTGCGCATGACCAGCGAGGTGGCTGATGAGATCCGCACCAAACTCAACGCCATGCCCGAAATCAAGAAAGCCAATGTCAGCCAAGGTATGGGCGGCATGGGTGGCATGAGCACTGTGCAGGTTGAAGTATATGGTTACGATTTCACCACCACCGACAATGTGGCTAACGAAATTGCGCAAAAACTTCGCGACCGAGGTATCCTGCAAGTTATTGTGGGTCGTGACGAATACACGCCTGAATATCAAGTTGATTTCGACCGCGAGAAACTCGCCCTCAACGGCTTGAACAGCACCACGGCAGCCACTTACGTCAAGAACCGCATCAACGGCTCGGTAGGTTCTTACTACCGCGAGGACGGTGAGGAATACGACATCCGCGTGCGTTATGCTCCCGAGTTCCGCAAAAGCGTGGAAGACATCGAAGACATCAAGATTTACAACAGCTACGGACAGCCAGTCCGCGTCGGCGACCTTGGCGAAGTGGTCGAGTCATTGACACCGCCTCAAATCCAGCGTAAGGACCGTGAGCGTATGGTAAGTGTCACTGCCGTCGTCGGCAAGGGACAAGTGCTGAGTGATGTGGTGAAGATGTGCGAGGAAGTCATCGATGACACTGATATCCCCGCCGAGATTATGACCAAAATCGCCGGTGACTATGAAACCCAGCAGGAGATGTTCAGTGACCTGCTCACTTTGCTCATCCTCATCATCATTTTGGTTTACATTGTGATGGCCTCGCAGTTCGAGAACCTGATGAAGCCTTTTGTCATCATGTTCTCCGTGCCTTTCACCTTCACTGGTGTGCTGCTCGGTCTGTGGGCTACCAACACCGCCTTGGGTGCCATGGCCTTCGTCGGTGTCTTGATTCTGATGGGTATCGTCGTGAAGAACGGTATCGTGCTCATCGACTACATCACCCTCTTGGAAGAGCGTGGTGTCGATGTCAAGGAAGCCACTGTGAGAGCAGCCCGCTCGCGTCTGCGTCCTATCTTGATGACCACGCTGACCACTGTCTTGGGTATGATTCCTTTGGCCATCGGTCGCGGCGAAGGTGCCGAGATGTGGAACTCGCTGGGTATCACTGTCGCCTGGGGCTTGACGGTATCAACTCTCATTACCTTATTATTAATACCTGCCTTGTACTGCTCGCTTGAAACCCGGGCCGTGCGCCGCAAGGAACGCAAGGCATTGGAAGCCTTAACGAAAACTGAAAACATCCGATAACCATGAAAGCGATACTAATCACATACAACCAAGCCTACTACGACGAAATTGCCGCTGTACTCAATAATAACGGTGTCAAAGGTTTTACTGAATGGAACGAAATCAAGGGGCACGGTAGCGAAACTGGCGAACCGCACTACGGCACTCACGCCTGGCCGACCTTGAACAACGCCATCATCAGCATTGTCGAAGACGACAAGGTGGACGGCATCCTCAACCAACTGCACGAAAAAGACCTCAAGACCCCGGATTTAGGCTTGAGGGCTTTTAGCTGGAATGTTGAGAAGATGATTTAAACGAACGACGACCTTCACGCATAATGATATATCGCCTTATGCTTTTGGCGGCCTGAGAACCTAAAGTTCATAAAGGCTGTCCCATTTGACTTTGGTCAGATTGCAGTCGGTTCTTTCTCAGACTATGTTTCTTGCTGTGAATCTGCTGACCATCCATTTCCGTTCGGCCTATGCGCCAGTTGAGACCGAAACTGATATAACGGCTGGTGATTGTGCTCTTACTGTTGGAAGGGTTGTAAGGATTGACACTTTCGCCACCACTTTGAACGGTATTGAAAATGTCGTTGGCGTTGAGGAACAGCGATAGGTGGCGGTCGAAGAGGTCTGTGCTTATACCACAATCGATGGTGAAGTAGGGATTGACCTCTGCCAACAGGGTCTGTGTGCGGCTGCGATAGACAGCATTGGTGAACACTTGCAAGCCATCGAACCATTTGCTGTTATTGTGTTCCCATAGCTTTGCCCAGAAATTGAGCCGTAAAGAGTAGCAAAGCATCTCACTTTCAGCCCATTGTTCAGGTCGGTATTGCACGCGATAATAGTCATCGAAAAGGTTGGCGTAGAAACGGATGTTCATGAAGTCGGCGGGTCGTAGGGTGGCGTTCAATCCGAGGCCGCCATTGCGGGCAGTACCGATGTTGAACGGTTGACTGAAGGCTACGATACGACCGAACTGGTCGCAGTAGGCCACATCGGTGAGGGTGCCTGTCTGGTCGCGCATTGAGTTATACCATGCGTTGATGCCGATGCTGCCGAGATGGTCGAAGTAACGCTCCCATCCGAGTTCGAGGTTGTCTGTGTAGCCTTTGTGCAGGTCGGGGTTGCCAGTACTGTAATTGTCGTAGCCGTAAACAGTGAAGTTTGTAAGTTGAGTGGCGTTGGGAGGCATGACATAATGTGTGTAGCTGAATGTAAAGTTATGCATCGACTCAGTACTGTACGAGGCGTGAACAGTGGGACTGAAAGTGAGGTAATGTTTCTGCACATTGCTACTGTCAGCATTTGGATATTGCAGGCGATACCAGACGTTGTCAGCACTCAAAGAGGCTCCAAGGGTGAAATGGCCGAAATGATGCTCGGCACCTGCGTAGAACGAGAGCTCATAGGTACCGTTGGTGTAGGAATAGCTGCGTAGCGAGTCAGTAAGACCATTGTTGGTTTCGCTCACTTCTTTGCGTTCTGGCGAAAAGTCAGCCATGATGCCCAAGTCCACCTCGCCATCCTCGTTGTAGGGTAGCGCGATGTCGGCCGTGATACCATGCCATTGCGAGGGATTGAGTGTCGTCCGCTGGCGGTCAAAATCAAGATTCGTGAGGTTATCGAAGATGCGAATATCCCTTGCAAAGGAACGGTTTCGTGTTAGTGTGCCAGTGTAGTCAACAAAGAGCATCCCACCCATCGTATCGAGTTTCTTTTCCAACATCACGCCATAGGCGATATCAGCCAACAAGCTATTGCTACGCACCTCCTCATTGTAGAAATAACGTCCTGGGGAGAAGAGATACTCGGTGCGCTCGGTGCGGTTGGCATGGGTACTCTTGTCCTGTGTAACGGAAGTCCAAAGCCAGAGATTGACCAACGTGTTGGTGTCGATGTTGTAGTCAAAATCAAGTCCGAGGTTGCCACTTATTGTGGAATTCTTACTGTGTCCCTTGCTTTTGATGATGGACGAGAGCTTGCTGTTGGGTGCCAGCAAACGGCTGTTGTTAATGGTGTCGCCACGATAGTTGTTATAATCGCCGCTGGCAAAGACATTGAAACGTACTTTTTCGTTGCTCCACACATAGTCCACCCAGGGACCGACTTGAGGCCTGCTGCTGGCGTTGAGGCCGATGCAGAGCATTTCGTTTCGTTTCACTTTGGCAGTCGTGACGATGTTGATTACACAATTCTGCGTGTGGTACTTGGCCGAAGGGTGGGCAATGACCTCTATGCGCTGCAATGTGCCGGCGGGCAGCGACTTGAGGTACTGCTTGAGGCTTTCGGCCTTGAGGTGCGACGGCTTGTCGTTGATCCAAATCGTCACCTCTGCACCACCACGATATTTGATGTTGCCTTCGGCATCCACCTCCACGCCCGGGGCATTCTGCAAAGCGTCGGTAGCATTGCCGCTCTGCACGCTGGGGTCGTCGCTCACGTTGTAGTATACCTTCTCGCCATCGGCTGAGTAGACGGGGCGCATTGCTGTCACTTGCACCTCATTCAGTGAAGTGGAAATCGGCTCCATTTCGATGACTCCAAGGCTTTGGTCAGTACGGAGGTCAACAGGTTGCCAATACTTTTTGTACCCCACGCAACTCACGCGAAGCACATAAGAACCAGTCACAACGTCTTTGAAACAAAACTCACCTTTGTCATCGCTCGTCGCACCATAGGCGAACACACTATCGG